>Ga0210025_1001383_pt1 | contig 26474 bp, 18 predicted proteins | sample CryGeyme20150102_FD_183989 | JGI IMG/M metagenome (GOLD analysis project Ga0210025, IMG submission 183989) | Groundwater microbial communities from Crystal Geyser aquifers in Utah, USA - Crystal Geyser metaG 2015-0102 (SPAdes) (version 2) | ecosystem: Environmental > Aquatic > Deep subsurface >... | reverse complement strand
AATGTTTCTTTGAATCTCCTTCAAACAGTAAAACCCACCAGGAAAATCAATCTCCTTGTTAGTCGTCTTGTTACTACTACTGCTGGCAACTGGTGTGGTTGAAGACATGGTACTGCAGAAGATATTACTGAGGAATCTCATGTAGTTAACTTCAATAGTTTGCTTTAATAGTAGTTAACTTTATTGTTTTGGTTGTCTTGTTGCGATTGCTGCTTTTGTCTCGTCCGTTGGGTAAGGTGATGAAATGTAGCCACCAACAAAACAGAAACTTCGTACAGCATAAGGAAGCCAAAAATTACTTTATCAAATTACACGAACACAACAACACCTGTCTCGTTCGTTTTTCACTTACCATAAGCATTGGCCTAATTAAGAGAATAAGGCAGGAAAATGTTCCTCCCACTACTGTAAATCTAAACCAAATGCTCCTAAGCAAAAATTGAAAGCAAATGCTCCTTATTCAGGTAGGAGTTAATATCCAGTGAAACATGAACAAACACCCTTAATTGGAGAAAAGCTCCTAATTAGAAATGAGATGCTCCTAATTGAAAATTGGAGTATCATGCGAAACAGTAGCTACTCTTGGTCACCACACTACTGCCTCTTCGCATGAACTAGATGAGACGATGTTGATTACTATTAACAATGACTTGAACAACGGGATAAGCATTGCAACTCAACCCTCAAGGTACCGTAGCTCTTTGGAAAAACGAATGGCCTACGCCAACACCAAAACAAAAAACAACCCAGAGGCTGACGTAAATATCGTCCCGTGAAATCCATGAAAATTTAATCATATTTATAAATCGAAGGGGATATGTAAAACATATTTGGCGAGAATAAAGCAGTCAGCAACTCGCTCAAGCGGTGGTTGCGTTATCTCCAGCAGTTGAGCTTCGTTCGGACGGGTTGCGATCAGGCTCCAAACGGGCCTTTGCGACCTTGCGTCCTTCACTTTTCTTGGCGCTGCTCTCCTCGCCCGCTTGTAGCATGTAAGCAAGAGACTTCCCGCTCTTCTCCCAGTGATTGAGATTGTCCTGAGCCTCGTCAAGACATGCATCCCCGTAAGCTCCAAGTACACCGCTCGCTTGCAACCGTGTCGCCAACGGGACAACATAGTCATTTAAAAAGTTGACTTCACCTGCAAACCAATTCTCCGTTGGATCCTTATCAAAATGACCAGCCTGGTACGCTTGCTTCATTTCCTTGAAGAGCTTTTCGTTGCACTTGGTATATTTGTACCAACTCTTCATAGTATGAGCGACATCGCTCGCTTGGATCAAGACTTCAATGATAGCATTGGCTTTGAGGCTATCCTTCGCAGGAGAAGTATTGGCCTTGTCATCATCGCCACCAAAAGCCGTCTGCCAGCGCTCCATGCGAAGTCTGCTTTGTTCAGGATCGAAAATGTCGGTAGCGATAACAGCCTTGACCAAAACCTGGCGAAACCGAATCATTTCCACTTGGTTGTGATAAATACAGGCCCGCAATTCGCTATACTCGGGCCGCATCAAAATCTTCCAGGCCAGCTCAAAAGAGTTTTGTTCTTGAGTGGCTTTACCAGAGTATTTCTGGTGCAAGGTTGGATCAGCTTTGGCAAGACAAAAATTTGGCATTCCTCGATGATCGACATCATGGATGACAGTCGCTAACACCAGGGCAAACTGCGAGAGCTTGTCTTCTGCCAGCCCGAAGGAGCCACGAGTGACCGCGGAATGGTCCAATTTCGAGAGGAATTTTTGCGCCGCCAATGCAACGTTGGCTGCGTGAACAAAGTCATGCTGTGGTGATTGAGAAACGGGCATAGTGAGAAAAACTTGGAAGTCGCATTGAAGGACCAACAACATAACATATTAAACCTCGAACTAAAAAAGACGTACGAAAGGATTGTTCCTATGTCGCCTGAAGATGGTCTCAATAAAGCTGTGTATCTGTTCTTGGACGACGCCACTCAAGGCAATCGAGTTGGGGTCTCTCATGCTTGAAGCGCTTATCGCGGGAATATCAATAACGTCGGCTGCTTCTTCCAGAGGCGTCTTGTGGGATTCAAGAAGAAAACCTTCGAGAGCCATTACAATTTGCTCGTCCATTGGGCTGCGGGCTGTTGCATTCTCGGGTCGAGCTGCCACCACTCCCTTCAGAAGACCCAATAAGACATCACAGATGACATTGATCTTAAGCTCGAGGCGGTCTTCGTCAATACCAATGTCTGTACTGGCGGCATCTGCACTCGACCCGAAGCTGGACGAGTGCTGGACGGACGAGTGCTCAGTATCGTGGGTACCTTGAGATTCAATATCGTTGCCGTCATTATTGACAGCGCCTGTGTCCGCTAGGAAATTCGATCCCGCCTTCTTAATTTCTTCGTCTAATCCTTCTTTAACAGCCACAATGTCATCTTGGTCTTCCTCCTCTTCCTCGCTTAAGTCTTTGTTGGAGGCGTGCATAGACTCAGAAGCATCGGGAATGGTATCCAGAGAGTGAACGTTGCTGTTTCCCACCCAATAGGTCACCATACGGCCCTTGCCCTTAACCTTGATCTTTCCTCGCAGTGTCACTGGGAGATCTGGAGCTTGCGTCATGAGCAATTGCGCACTCGCTGAGGTACAGTGGACGCGCCCGACGACGCTGTTGCTTTCCATACGAGACGCAGTGTTCACGGTATCTCCAAACAAACCGTAGCGTCTGAGGTGAAAATCAGTAATAGTGAAAGATGAGGCATTTCATTGCTCAATGAGCGAGAGCATAAATATACGACGGAAACTGCATCGAACTTACGGATTCAACGATCCAATCACGTTACTGACAACAGGACCAGAATGGAAACCAACCCGCATCTTGACGCATCCCTTCTCTGGTGCATCCTTGTCAATCAAGATCTTCGAGGCAGCTTCCATGATTGCGACAGCAAATTCAGCGGCATCCTTGACATGCGTTTCAAATTGGGTTCCGTCAAGATTGGTGACTCCCATGTAGGCATCGCCAATAGTTTCAACTTTGAAGACCTTGTGCTTGTTAGCGCATTCGTCCAACGCGTTATAAAGCCTGTCAAGCATATCGCAAACCTTCTGCGGTGTGAAGGTCTGACTGATTGTAGTAAAGCCTACAATGTCGCTGAATACCACCTGCGAGTAGAAGAAGAATGTCATTGTCATGTCAGCGGAATAATCAAAACGCAGGAATTGCACCATGTCTCGTATGCAAACTTACCGTAACAATTTCATGCGATTCTGGTTCTACTCGCTTTCCAGCATTAAGAGCATCTGCAATGTGTTTAGGGAAGACGTCGTATAACGAAGTCGGCTTACGGATGGCACTCTTGAACTCATCTTGCTTGGCCTTTTCTAGAGGTTCAGCCTCGGCGGAACTCATCTCAACCAACACATAATCAATGTCCTTTGCTGAAGGCCGAAAAAACGGATTGGCCGACCAACACTTCTTTAGAATATCAGCAATCTTAGGCGGACATGATGGGGGCATCGGAGGTCTTTTATTGTGCCTTGGACTGCAAACTTTGGGCAAGACTTTACGAGGATCTTCGCCCTCAAAGGGGCTTTCTCTGGCGTAAATCTCGTAGAGAATCATTCCAAAAGAATATATGTCACAGTGTGTCTGCAGAGAGAAAGGGTAGTGTTGTGAGATTAGATGCTTTTAAAGAAAAGATGGAAAGTGCAGAATGAGAAACGTACAGTATAATCACTCTTGCGGCGCAAATACTCTGGGGCCATGAAAAATGGTGTACCCTGCAACACATTCTTCGTCTTAGCCGTTTTAATATGACTAAAACCAAAGTCGGCGACTTTAGCTCGGAACCTAGAGTCAACCAGAATGTTCTGGGCTTTTAAATCCCCATGGAGAATGGGAGGTTTGGAAGCATGCAAAAAAAGAATTCCTTGAGTGACGTCTCGAATGATTTGCAAAAGGATGTCGCCGCCGGCTGACATCGTCTCGTTTTTCAATAAGTCATGAAGTGACTGCAAAAAAAGAAAGGGTAAGATAATTAAGAGACAAGGCGGGTACATTTTGGGTGAGCGAATCATACGTACTCCATATTCCATAAACTCCATCACAAGCATTGGATCAACACGAGGAGCAATGACAGCGCCCATGACTGTTGTAATACATGGATGCCTCAATCGCGCCAGGAGACGCATTTCAATCATAAATTCTTTGCGAAGCCTGGAGCGTTCATCAAACCTCATCCACAATGGAAGTACATCCAGGACACGGCTGCGTTGTTTCGAGGAAACATAGTCCTGGTCGAGCATTGAGCAGCTATTTGAGTGTGTTGACTGTGTAGCAGATTCAAGAATCTTTAGAGCGCTGTTGTAATTTTTGTCATCCATAAGCATACGTTCCCAGTCTCGGTTGGAGGTGCTACCTCCCATGCTGCCTTGAAACGACATGGTGCCTACCGCACGGTCTTCATCTTGTGCTTCAACATCCCCGTGGAATTTGACATTCTTGTCTCCATCATTTGAACCTGTTTCCTCTTCACTTTTGGTGCGCTTCTGACCGTCAAATTCACCAGATCCCTGGAAAGAGCCCGACCCAGAAAAATTCCTGGAACCATGTTTGGATTTGAATTGCGGTGGAATAGCACGCTTGACAGCAACCTTGGTGCCACGATATTGGCCGAGGACGACAACACCAAAGGCTCCCTGGCCAATGATTTCTGGAGGTTCATTGAAGTGTAGCTCTTCGACGGCCACTTGCCACATTGAATCGCTTTGCTTTTTCTTGTAGCCCAAGTAAATGAAGATAACAATTGCCAAGGCGACAAACACGCAACCAAAAACGATTAAGAAGAAGTAAACCGAGTCGATGCAGGTTCCGCACATCATGTACGTGTTGCTTTCACAGACGCAGTCGCCGACTGCATTTGCAATTCTGTTCGTTCCATAGCCATTCTCGGCGCTGCAATCATGAGGTAGCACATAAACACGCAGGGGGGATTGAGAGATTGGTTTGCCGTTGAAGAGAATTTCGACCACCTGCACCTGGGTATGTTGATCAGTGACCTCGATTTCGTAGGCATGTTCGCCATCAATATTCATCACCTCCAAATGTTTTTCCTCGTCACCAGCATGGATAACGACGTCGACTTTGGCGTTATCACGCATCATGTTGTCAAAGATGCGGAGCTTGACGCTCTCTTTTTGCTGCACAGTAGCGCAGATGCTCATTTTTTTGCAACCAGGAAGCGCGTCGCCATAATACTCAACTAGATGCAGGTCTTCTTCTCCCTCTTTGTGTTGGTAGACATCAACGTCAAACGCTTCAACACAGGGCTTGCAGAAACAATCATAGTTCTCGTTCTCGTCACAGGAGAGACCAACCTGGCCACATCCATTCAAGAATTCAACTTCACTTCTCTTGAAGTATCCTTCGGGGCAAGTAATGCCTTCGTAGAGGTTAGATGGCCTGGTGCAGTACCAACCATCCTCGTCTTTTACCATAAACCCAGCCACTTGTTGCATTGTCCTTAGCTCATGGTACGAGCGGGCAGTGCGGAAACCAGCAAACAGCCCAGCTTCTGAGGCAGATTCAGCTATTTCTGCCAATTGCCAGTTTGTATCGCAAGGTGCTCCATCGAAATCTTGAGGATCAATAGATTCGCACTCAGCGTCTGAGCCAATAGTAGCCTTGCATTCCTTGAGCTTTTCTCCTACCACAGAATAATCATGCAGTTTCATGAGAGCTTCTTGGACTTCGTCTGCCACATCCGCTGGCACACTATTTAGTGCAGCCAATGGCCATTCAGGAAAGATATCAGTGCTTTGGAGAAAAGGAAAGAGTTCTCCATTATCCATGACAAAAATCTTCGGCTCGATTATCCTGAAGAGGTCTGGATCAATAGAATTACCTTGATCATCCTTGGTGATCTCGATCTGGTTTGTTCGAATGAATCCAACGTCAAAGCGACCACTGAGGACACCCTTCACGACTTCGACTTGATTCTTGGTGAATACAACTTGCTTTGGGTCGTTAACGTAAGACATACCAGCTTTGACAAGCTCGTAAATTTGCATTTGTCCTGCCATCAGATCCTAAGTAAGACACATCAAAGGCAACAAATGATGGTGAGACACGAGACAAAAATTGCGACAATACAATCGATTACAAAGTAAACGCAACTTACCACAATGGCACCAGCACCAACAATCTTATCCTTAATATCAGCAATATTTTGAATTTCTTTGTTGTCCGCTCGAACAGCAATCACCCCACCATACACGTCTAAGTCAAAAGTCCTATCTCGGACCGAGAGTAGTTTGGAGGACGTAACAAGAGCTGTCGCTCCAACTTCCGTACCAATGCACGAGTACACACCAGGATTAGCAAAAATAAAGTCAACTTCTTTGTTGTCAATTGCAGTGAAAATGGCTTCAAATAACTTCGGGACGACTTCGAACTTGATGGGAGGATCAAATTTTTGGCCTGCTGTCTCAGTTAGGTATGTCGAAAAGGTCTGATTCGTCTCTTTCAACGCTTGATCCAGGCCCGCAATCGCATGAACACCGATAGTGTAAATGGGCTTGTGGATATAGGGATCGAAGCTGTGTACTTTTGTCTCGCACTCTTTCTCAGAAGAAGGGTGCGTAGGTGTAGGCGTCGGCCTCGGCGTCGACGCCTGTTCCGCTTCAACGGCCATGCTTACGTCAAGAATTTGGGCCTTCGTCAAGGCACACGCGAAGACGAGCAGCAAGGAGAATTGCAACTTCATACTTTATTTTATTAGCTCTTACAGGTGCTCTTTGTCTTTTTTCATTTGTTTTGTTTTTATGACAGGATCAAAAATCAAAAGAATCATCCCGTTTTTGGTGTGTGCATGTGTTATGTTTGGTGGTCGCACAGAAAGACCAATGACTTTTGCCATCACTACCTGGTACCTGGTACGGTACCAGGTACCAGGCACATACTCTAGTAGTACTACCAGAAGACCACAAGGTACTACTGTAGTAGCCTACTAGTAGTACTACTACTAGGCTACTACTTATCGTAGTAGTACTACGATAAGAGTACTACCAGTACCAGCAGCACCATACTACTAGGGATAGTAGTAGTACTTCAAAGATATTTACCATACGTAAATGAGAACGTTCGAAGCGAACACAACATCAAGATGGTTGCTAACAGTTACCTGGTACCAGGTACCTGGTACCTGGTACCAGTATACTACTTACTGTAGAGAAGTACTACCTGGTACTACTATCGAAAGTTACAAACGAACGCAAACGAACAACGTGGTTGCCGCGTTGGCAAAATCCGAAGACTACGTACCGTACTATAGTACCAGGTAGACTAGTACTAGTAGGTAGTACTACTTTTCCTGGTACCAGCTTACTGTACCACCAGGGTACTTTCTGTCTAATACCGGTAGTCTAGTAGTATTGCGTACCGACACAGTTGAGAAATGTCAAATTTGCATTCAATGACTATATGCATCATCAAAGAATGCTTCGGCAATTGTTTTCTGTACCAGGTACTGTACCTACTATAATGGCATCATCAAAGAATGCTTCGGCAGTTCTTCAAAACAGTACCAGGGTACGTACCGCCAGGTAGGTTTTGCAACATGAAATAAGCCCGGTTCCAGTAGGTACTACTAGGTTCCAAGATTAAATTCCCGGGGTACCGGTACCAGCGGTACCAGTTAGTACTGTTCACAGCAGTCTAGTAGGAGTGGTACCTGGTACTACGTAGAACCTGGAAGCTAGTATTGGTACTACCTTACCACTACTACTAGTAGTCGAGGGTAGAATTCAAAAAGTAATTATAATACAACCACCACCTACTGGAAACTGATAGTCTAGTACTAGAGTACTACGTACTTACTACCAGGTAGTACAAAGCTAGTAGTAGTACGATATCGTCTTCAACACCACATTTCTTTGATGCCCAAAAAAGATTGCTTGTTCAAAAATCTTCGAAAAGATTGCACTTTGCATAAATTTTAATACCGCTTCTTACAGTCTTTCATTAAATATTATTTGCGCATAGACCTTTATCAAGAAGTGCTGTCTCGAAAATGGTGACGGTCTGTTCTCTCCCCTGTAGCTCGTCCAGCACAAAACGACCAATTTAAAGGAATTTTGGGTTTTGGGTTCATCAATCAACCGGCGTGCGAATCCCAATAAAATCCAGAAAACAATCATGCTGCTGCAGTCCAATTATCATGTTTTCCTAGTCGACGTCGTCGGGTGAATAATAGACGAGGGCTAAGTAAACGTGGAATAAAGAAAGTACACAAGCTCAGAAAGAATCGCCTACTAGTCTTTGCATGCTCATATTGTATTAATTATTTTTGTAGAGAACGAATTGCGCAGCCCCACTACTTTCCTCGGTCTTTTTTTGAAAGCAACAGTAAGCCTGCTGATAAAACGTCGCACATCACTAAAAATTTTATTCATTGCCAGGCATCATCTACATCAGTGCTGCTATTGTTGTCGTCTTTGGTTATACCGGCGATTCCGCCAAAGGAACTAATATTACCAGGGACATCATCATCCAAGTCCCAAGATTCATCCAAACTCATTTCGTCTCTCAGTAGCGCCGCCTTGGCTTGGTCTACCATTCGGTAAACCCACGTTTGCCTTGTCTCAACGACCATATCATCAAGATCACTTTTACCACTGACACTTCTCTGCAAAGCTTGTGCTTCTATTTGCATTTTTTCTTCCATATTTTTCGGCAAGGGGGGCATTCTTTGTCCCGCAAATTCCATCATCCCTTTAGTATCACCGAGACCTTGATAGACCATCACAATCCCACTAAGGGCACCAAAGTGCCACGGTTTTAGATTCAGCACCAACAGGCATAATTCAAGGGATTCTTCCAATCGGTCTTGCAAAAACAAAAGCGTAGCCAATCGATTAACGGGCTCGACATAATATAACCCCTCTTTGGCGATTAATTTTCGTAACATTTCTTCGGCTTGTTTCCAGGCATTAGGATTTCCCATCGCTACTAATTTTTCCGTAGCCATCAATTCTTCTGCGGCTCTGGGACCTCGCGACGTGTACCACAAATCCCAGAGTTGAGAAATAGCTCCATCGCTCTCCGCCAAAGACTCCAGGAGCTGAATTTCCGTTTCCAATCGTTCTCGCCCAATGGAAGTTAACAGAGGAGCTTTGCCAACATCTAAAACTTTTTTCCAGTCGCTGTAGGGACGATTCAGAAGGCTTCTTCTGACCGCTTCTGTAGCGTCACCACTCAAAGAAGGCTTGGAAGCATCATCGTTTTCGTTATTTGAGGTAGTCACTCCCAGTAAGGATTCAAGACGCAGCTGCCTTTCAGCTTCAAGATTAATGTTTTCGTCCTTACTCTCCTCACTGTTAGAATCCGTGCCATAGAACTGACAGTGAGGTTTTGTTGGAATTCGAGGTCGATTCTGGAGAATATTGTTGGAGTCGGGCAAGAAGGCTCGGCAGGTCGGAGGCAGTACCAGCAAAATGATTGGGACACACACGCTTACTATCAAAGAAATGGTGGCTACTTTTCGACGCTGAAGGAGGCTGCTGTGAGGGATCTCCATGGCTGATGCATATTCTTCCAACATTAAGATCTTAGAGGAACCGACAGGCTGGAGTAGCTCGGAGAACTTTTTCCTTATGTTTGTCTGTGGACGAGGAAATTCGAAAGTAGCAGTCTTTCATCGCGAATCATGACGCAGTGTCTTCTGCTTGGATGAGAACTGCAGCTTGCCAAACTACGATAGCCCGTGTTAATAATATTCCACTTTTATTCATGAACTACATCATTCACTTGCTACTGTCAGCTACTACTTACTACTACTACTACTACTACTACTACTACTACTACTACTACTTCTACTACTACTACTACTACTACTACTACTACTACTACTACTACTACTACTACTACTACTACTACTACTACTAGAGTAGTAGTAGCAGTACTAGTCTAGCTAGTCTACTACTGTAGCTAGTAATACTGGTGGCTGTAATTTTTCCTTTGCTAATAGTACTACGGTAGTCTACTACTAGTAGTAGCTAGTAGTAGTAGTAGTAGTACGCACGGACTAATAGTAATCATTACCAGCACTGGTCTACTTGTACTAGCTAGCTAAGCAAACATAACAATACTCCGAGTACCGTGACCACTCAACATTACACGTGGAATAATCCCGTATAAGGAACGTAAACACACTGCATGCATTATTAATTTCAAAATCTATCGAGGTTCATCAAGGAGGAGATTATAAACTTATATTATCCTTGGCATTGGATGACCTCGCTGAGTCCCTAAAACTACTGGCACATTCGAAACTGCACAGCAAACGTTAACTTGGCTTTACTTAAACAAAGAGTGCTGTCATCTAATCCCAGCGTACGATGCAATCTCCCTACGCTTCGCTTGCTCTACTACTGGTGTTCTCATCGGGTTGTGCTCATCTATCTTCGGCCAAAAGTTGTCAAACGGTTGTGCGACCTGGACAACTGAAAAAGCTGGTACAGGACAACCACGTTTTGGTCGCATTGCAGCGTGCCAATTCCAATGATGATATCGACGGCGATGATGATGATGGTGCAGACAAGGATACCGAACTCGACGATCTTTGCAATAGGTTTCGAGATACCCTAGAATCTCGTGTCAAAGACTTTGAAATTGTCAAAGTGATGGATTCTAACGTTAAACGCCAAGTATGGGAAACCTCCCGCTCAGCTCCTACCTCGACAATTGGAAGTATCTTGGACAAGATCGGACTCAACCGCCACGACAAATCCATTCCCCCTCATTACCCCGAATACGTCCTCTACAAGGCCAACCAAACAATGGCGCCGGTCAGTGGGTTGCGTTTTATGGGAGAGGAAAAGACGGCCGATGCTGTTTCCGATTTTGTGAGTGTCCATTTGAAGCGCAAACGAATCGGGTCCTACGTTTACAGCATTGGTACTTACGACGTCATTGCAAACCAGATCATGGAGCAGGCTCGCGCTTTAGCGCCCACAACCCAATCCAAGTTTTTGATGTGGCTATGGGTCAAGGTTGTGGGCCGCTTCGCAGCCTATATCGTCCAACCATCATCGTCCGAATTTGAAGCAGAATTGGTCGACATTTATTTAAAGACGGCCAATAAAGTCTACGAAAAGGGATCCGACTTTCCTGCGCAACAAATTACGCGGTTGGAAGGGATGCTGGAGGACAGTAACAACAAGATTGGCGAATCCCAAAAAGAAAAACTTAATCAGCGCATTCATATTTTGAAAAAGTTTGACGAGCCCGTGGATGTGTCACCTGAAGAGTTGAGATCGCTATACATGAAAATCGGAATGAACATGTTGTTTATAATGCTCTTCGTCGTTCTCCTGCCTCTTGTTTTCTTAGATGCAGCAGAGGATGAAAAGGACACAGTAAAAGAGGGCAACGATAAGGAAGAGAACAAAATGGACGAAACGAAGATCCCAGATAAGCCAGAAGACACTTCGAAAGATGAAAATGAAGATAACGTAAGAGCAGATACTGTTGCTGGTAAAATTGATGAAGATACCTTGTCGGCCATGACTGTTTTAGAGTTGAAAGAAATATGTCGGGAAAAAGATGTCAAAGTTGGTGGGAGAAAGGCAGACCTCATCGAACGAATTTTGGAGGAGTCCTAGCTTGTCGAGCAAATGGGGGCTGAATCGTTTGCATGGATGTACATGGAGCTTTGAAGAGAAATTATTGACGTGCTTTGTAGTAACGAATTATTGGTTTGAATTTAGTATGGTGCGGCGAGCTGTGTGTCATTGACTTGGCATTAGTGTAGCTAGATTTTAAGATGTGTAAAGCATGAGGTACGGTCAAACTTCCGATTGAGGTCTTGCCTGTGCGTAACCTTGCGCAATTTTTTGCATTATATCATGAAGAGCCTACACGGTCAAAAATACCTGCCATCGTTGGTTGCATATTCTCGTTGTTTGGCGGAATCAACCAATTGAGTTACCAGGTACTGTACCAGGTATCTAAGACTGTTAGCAGTGAGCTTTACTAGTAGGCCCACGTGATGATGCCATTATATGAATTATTTTGGTCTGGGTCAAAAAATTCTCGACCCAGTTTGACCACTGGACAAAACCTGACAAAAATAACACGTCTAATTTTCATTCTTTCTAATACTGATGAGCTTCTCTCGTAGTAGTGTAGCAGGAGTAGTAGTAGACTACTTCACTTAGTACTAGTAGCTAGTAGGTACCTACAGTAGTAGTAGTACCTAGTAGTCCTCTCTACAGTAGTACCAGGTAGAGTCCCACTTTAGTAGCTGCCTACCAGGTACCATACGTAAAGTACTACTAAGTAGTATTACTAGTGTACCTAGTCTACTAGTAGTACTACTAGACCTAGTAGTAGACTGGGCTATTTACTAGCTACCAGGTACCTGGTACTGTACCAGGTACCAGACCTGGTGTGTCATCTTGCTTGCTCTCACTAGGTGACGTGGGCAAGACCGGTTACTGTCGACGCTATAGTACTAAATTGTGTCCGAAACGTGTAGCTTGTTAAATAAAATTGGCATTTCACCGCTCCTGTCGAACGTGCTGCTTGTACCTGGTAACCAGTTTGGGATTGAATTGTTGAAGCAGCAGAGAAACAACGGCAACAGAGCAACCAGCAAAGCAGCGATACCTACTTCTCCTACCCAGTGATTCTCTTCACCTTTGTTACCACAAACCAACACAATCGACACCGCCAACATACGCGTTAAAGATAGAAAGACAGCAATAGCTCAACGCTAGAACAATTGCAAGTAAAATCGATAACAAGTAATGGAAGACCCTCTGATAGATTGTCCGTCAGCTACTACAACTACTAGTGAGTGGCAAACCTTGTTGGAAGAAGAGAGCATCGACTTTACTTGTCTTTCTTTTAATACCGACGACGACAACGACGACAGCGGCAGTGGCGAGAATCATTACGCCGACAATAATTCATCTCCTCCCAGAGACGACGACGACGACGACGACATGAAAAAGAGAGATCTTCTTCGTGATGCGAGTGCCGCAGATACTGTTTCGACGGCAGGAAGCTCTGGTTCTTGGGGCTTTAGTTTTGCGGAAGACGAACATGAAATGTCTCTCGCAGACCTTTCTGCTGCAAATGCTAAATGCAAACCTCTTCACGCTCCGCTTTCGCAAGAGTTGGAAGCCTCACTCACATTGGACGATATTGCGCTCTTCTTTCTGGAAGATCAATTGGATATATCTAATGGAAGAGGAGCTCCACCCAAAGTTCGCACCGAATTTCAAGGCGATTCTCAAAATTCCTTTACTTTGGCGGATTTAGAGGCTGACAATAGTAGTTCGGATAGTATTACTGATAGTTTCGAGCAGTCCTGCCTGGGATCCTTCAGGAACTTTCGAAGGCGGGCCGTCAACAGCAGCAAGAACTACAAGAAGAAAAAGCCCCGCAGACGGCCTTTGAAAGGCATACTGAAGAATGGAAACAACAGCAAAAAGGTTCCCTCCACTTCACTTTCCCAACAGCTCAAGTTGGACGTATCAGCTAATAATGGTTCTCTCGAAGGATTTGATTTTGACAACGATGAATCGTGTCAATTTCAACAATCGAGTCAAAGAGGCAACGGCTGGTCCTTGTTGCAACAAAGCTTTTCTGCCGATTGGGGCGCATGGGATCAAGAGTTTCAAGGTTCTACTGAAGGTGATTCTGGTGATGCTGCTGCTGCTGCTGTCGTCTATCAACGCCACGTCGCCTTTTCTACCGTCAAAGTCTACTATCATGGACGCATTGTCGGTGATAATCCTTCTGTGAAAGAAGGTGTGCCACTGAGCTTTTCATGGGAAGCCATGCACGAAGAAGACTTTGCTTCGCTGGATGCGTACGAGCAGGCAAGAGGATCTGTTTCTTTGCCATCAGCTAGAAGCAAGTGCAATAACATAGCCATTGACGACGGTCACAGCACCTCCTCCTCCAAACATTCACCGCCGAAATGGACCTCATCTCCTTGTAAAACGCAGGTTTCCCGCACTGCTCCCCGCCGATTGGATCCGGAGGAGCGCATGTTTCTATTGCTGGGCCAAGGTATTCCCTTGGGGGACATTGTGGAAGGAGAAAGATTGGCCCATGAAGCGCGTTGTCAGCGAGATGCTACCAAACAGCAGCATTTGCTGTGGATAGGCACGTTTTGCCCACAGCGGCAGTTATTACAACAAATATTGGAGCAAGAGCAGGAGCAGCATGAGTCTCTTTCCAGTGGAATCGCCTTTGCACGAGCCCTTCAACTCCAAGAGGAAGAGGACATGGCCTCTGAATATGACGGAAGATCATCCGAATAGAATAATAATATTGTGCGCTATTGAACGGTGAGTCTTTACTATTCTAGGGAATACGTAATTACGATATTGTCACTATTTCGAAACAAGCTTCTACGCGCATGCACTGAAACTGGACTTGGCATTATTTGGATTGGTTTTGCTCGTAAGGGTCGCCGGTTTTGTGACTCGATCACGAACAAGGACTGAAAGAATGTCAGAATCTAGAATGTATCACAAGCTGTCACAATCTATACTCACACCACCTTGTTGTCTGGCGATGAATCACCTTGTTGTCTGGTGATGAAATAGAGGGATCGACCTATTTATTTTCGCAGCTGACAGGCTTGACTCTGGCTTGACTCGTCTGACCTATTAGCTACCTACTGTAAGAGATGGGAAACGATGGACAATCTTGCGCAGGCTCTTTGCTTGAATGTGCAAGTTACAGCCTATTGTAGCACCATGGGCCAATATATGCTGTATTGCAGTCGTCTCTGGCTTATTTCATAGCCTAATAGCACCGTTGCTCAATTTTGCTGTATTGCTGTCGTCTTTGGCTTATTTACTGCTAGTAGTACTGCTACCGTCCTTGTGCAAAACTAGTTACATTCGTTTCGTCATGATTTCGACTGACAAAAACCAAAGTGAATATGGATCAATAATTAGTCTAGTACTAAAAAGTAAAATTTCAACGCTAACTTATGGGGATCACAACTATGGCACCCGCAGGGCGCCAAGGTTACCCCAAGGCAACCATTGGCACCCCAAAAGGTGACAGAGTTGATCACAACCGGACCACACCCTCCATGGAGGAGGATAGGATCTGCAATAATTACTAGTCTAGTAGTACTAGACTACTACTAGACTACTAGCTAGTAGACTAGTCTACTAAAAAAATGTAATTCGTGAAAGTGTCAATGAAAGACAAGCAGTCGTGGATAACCTCAGTTACAATTGTTTTGGCGCACCTCAACAGACGGCTTCCACTCTCGTATCGCCGAGAGAGCACCCAACATCGATATAATAGGCTGAATACCTTGCTAACGCATATGTTGATCAGTTGAGTATGGTAAGAATACTAATACTCATATCTGGTCGAAACTTGACACTCTTGTCGAAATAGGTGTAGTCCCTGTTGGTGGAGCATAGGTTTCAACGGAACACTTCTTGAGTTGTCGGCATCGGCTATGATCATAAAGGGAAAGAGACTCCTAAGATTGAAACATAGAGAAGAAGCATATTATCTCGAACTGTAGAAGTTTGGTGTACTCATACTTGTCGTATACAAAATGATCGAGATTTCCTCTATCAACGAGACGAGTGCTGCTGCTGCGGGTGTTGTCAAGCAGAACCCGTCGCAAACATCGTTTAAGAATAAGCCATCTCGACACAACCTCGACGATGTTCGAGAACCGGAATCTTTGACGGAACAAGCCATACTGAGTCATGATCATACCATGAATGCTATTGTTGCCATTCTGCCTGACGATATCGACAATCAATGCGAGGCCTTGCCAAGGTTTGCCATGGATAGCATGTGCGCAGCAAGCAGTCAATTCAGTAATTTTTTCAAGTCTGAGCATCTTGATGGGCTCAGGAAGTTTTTCTGCTTGGGTGACACCGAAACCTCCAATTGCAATAAGCTGATTGACGAAAGGCGAGATGGAGTCGAACCAGACATTGCCAAGGATGACAAAGCCATGAGTTTGGAGTGCGCAGGCGTACGTTTTACTTAAATTTTTATTCTTGTTTTTGCAATTTTGATACAACCTCACCGACCCGCATTTATTCACTGTTACAAACCCCGTAAACAAATCAAAATATGATGTTCAATACACTAATAGAATGAGGTGGACGGCACGATCGCGAAGTTAAGGGAAGAGTTGCAGGAGGATGAGGCGCGAGTCAAAGAATCCAGAGAAAAGGCAGAGCAAATAGCAACCAAGCTTATTGCCGAACAAAAAGCAGCAGAGGCAGAGGCAAATGCATCTGTCAGGGAGGAGGACGATGCAGGGCTTCTCAAAGACGAATCTGACAAAGCAGTCGTCCCTGCTGCAGTTCAGATGGAGGCCGCACAGATCGATGCAGAAAGAGAGACCGACGCAACAAGAGTTCTGATGATTAAGGAACTCAAAAAGGAGCAAAAGCAAAGCCAGGCAAAAAAGATTGCCGATGAAAAGGCAGCAAAGAAGGCAGAAAAGAAAAAGGAAATTGAGAAAAAGGCTCGTGCCCGTGCCGAGCAGAAAGCCTTGAAGAGGCGTCGCGCCAAGAAAGCGGCAGAAAAGAAAGTGGAGGAAGCTCTTCTTGCCAAAGAGGTTTCCGAAAAGAAACTTGAGGAGAAACGCATTGCCAAAGAAGCGGCAGCACAGAAAGCGGAGGAAGATCGCATTGCCAAAGAAGCTTCCGATAAGAAACTTGAGGAAGAGCGTGTTGCCGAAGAGGTTTTAAAAGTGAAGCTTGAAGAAGAGCGCATCATAGCCCGTCTTCATCAGGAAGTTCGTGTTGCCGAAGCTGAACGCCTCGCCGAAGAACAACGACTTATTGAAATGGAACAGAAACGCCTTGCTGCACTGGAAGAGGAACGATTGGCCAAGAAGCTTGAAGAGGAAGGATTGGCCAAGAAGCTTGAAGAGGAACGATTGGCCAAGAAGCTTGAAGAGGAACGATTGACCAAGAAGCTTGAAGAGGAACGATTGGCCAAGGAGGCCGCTGAGGAAGAGGAAAAGAAGCGTCTCGCCAAGCTTGAAGAGGAACGATTAGCGAAAGAGAAGGAACGACTTCGTAAATTGAAGGCCAAAGAAGAGAGGGAGGCACGTATTGCCAAGTTGGTCCAAGAAAGGGCAGAAGAGCTGGCAAAGGTCGAAATGGCTATTCGGGCCGTGGGCGAGAAACTCCAGCAGATTGAGGAGCTTGAAAAGGACAACGAATCGAAATCCGAGTCGAACGATGACAAAATGAGAAAGGAAACCTTGAACATTAGTCTGAGCGATCTAGAATACCTCAACCAAAAAGCCAAAGTAGTGCTGGAAAAGCCAAAACCGAAAACACCCGAGGAAGAATTGGCGGAAATGAACCAGAAGGCGAACAAACTTTTCAAGCGATAGAGTCGCCCATGTGTCCACGAGTAAAGCATCGATTGTGTTCTTATGGAATAATTTATATAACATCATTATGTATAAACATCGTGCTTGCCGGAAAGATTAGCACGCATGAATCAGTGATAATTCTTTTGCATTAAACAATGAAAATCATGTAGTAAAACCCAAAACTTGTGTTATCACCATTCCCGGGATATGGAGATACCCCGGGACTGTGGATATCGAAATCTCGGGCTTGTTTGACAATTTAGTGATCACCAATTCTGGGATGTTGAAAAATCACGGGATATATTTTATGCTCATATTCAGAATGAATAGTTTAATGTTACTCTACATCGTATTTAGATTAGTGTTGTCCAATCTTTTCTTAGTTTTGTACAGCTTATGTCTATGGTGGTACAGTATGTGTGGTGAACGGGTGGGTGAACAGGTGGGTGAACGGGTGGGAAGGAATACGTTTATTGGAATGAATTAAATTCAAGTGGTTCAGCAGCTACCTGTGTTAAATGCTAGCTTAAAAGTGCTTGACCATTTTATTTTAATACACACGATTGTGAATAAGTTTACAGTAGGTAAAACAGTACACTAGAATAATCAAATAAATACGTTTATTCGAATAATGAATTAAATTAAAGTGGTTCAGCAGCTACCTGTTAAATGGTAGCTTAAAAGGGATTGACCATTTTATTTTAATACACACGATTGCGAATAAGTTTACAGTAGGTAAAACAGTACACTAGAATATTCGAATGAATTAAATTAAAGTGGTTCAGCAGCTACCTGTTAAATGCTAGCTTAAAAGGGCTTGACCATTTTATTTTAATACACACAATTGCGAATAAGTTTACAGTAGGTAAAACAGTACACTAGAATATTCGAATGAATTAAATTAAAGTTGTTCAGCAGCTACCTGTTAAATGCTACGTAGCTTAAAAGGGCTTGACCATTTTATTTTAATACACGAACAAATACGTTTATTCCAATAATGAGGAATTAAATTAAAGTGGTTCAGCACCTACTAGTAGTACCTGTTAGCTAAATGCTACCGGAGTGGTAGTTTAAAAGTGCTTGACCATTTTATTTTAATACATGATTGCAAATAATTTTACAGTAGGTAAAACAGTACACTAGAATAACAATCCAATAAATACGTTTATTCAAGTAATGAATCAAATTAAAGTTGTTCAGCAGCTACCTGTTAAATGCTAGCTTAGAAGGGCTTGGCCATCTTATTTTAATACACTAATAGACGAACAATAGCAGCTACATGTTCAATACTACTAGTAGCTTAAAAGTGCTTGGCCACTTTATTTTTATTGACAGCCAATGGTGAGCCATTAGTTAATAAAATTGCACTGAGATAGTAATTAGATCACATGCTGTTAATAGTAATGGTTCATATTACTTAAGCCCAACAAATGCTATTTCCAGAAAAAAAAAGGATTGTTTTTTTCAATATCCTGGGATAGTTTTTCAAATCCCAGGGTTGGGATATCCCTGGATTGGTGACCACACTTGGTTTTTATCAAATGGAATCAATAGTAGTCTACTGTACCACCAGCCAGCCAGGTAAGAAGTACAGTAAGTAGCTTCACTCCCAGAGTGACCTTATCCCTACTAATGCATAAAAAACTGGACATAAGATTACTGAGAGTGAAAGAAGGTGCACTGCTCAAAACTCGGAGTGCTGACAGTACCATCTACTCGAGTAATTCAACATTTGAAGACTTATATCTTTTAACAATCAAACGATCAATCACTGATTTTAACTAACTGAAGCAGAGAACGAGGCGAGGAAAGGATTTTTCCAATAATGCATTACCCGCCAATTCTAACGACAAAGATAGCATCCTCCAGCAGCACCAGCACCGCACTGCATTTCCTTTTCTCGATTTGCCTGCTGTCATCACTGACCGGCACGGATGCTTTCGCTACATATTTGCTGGGAACTGTGGGGTGCATGACGGAATTGTCGACGGACGAAGTGATTATGAACGGACATGTCGTGGCTGCTAGCGAAAGTAGTCATCCCAAGGTTCATTTGGCATTGGTGCAGTCGTCGCAGGAGTTGGTGGCTCGAACGACGGTGGACGAGGATGGAACGACACGATACTACCTCCGCAACAAAAATAATGCTGACAAAATTCCTGTCGAATTGCGATTGTCCATCGATGATTATCCCGAGTTAAAGGACATTCAGTTTGTGGTCGACACCACCACGGGTGTTGAGGAAGGCAGCGGCGAAAATGGCGCAAACTTGGTTGGTGGTCAATGTGACGGCCAAACGCGAGTGTCGGGAAGAGGATCAGATACAGTAATACTTAATGTCCCAGCCACTGCCACAACAAACCCTGTCCAAGTCTGGGCTGGCTGGGCCACAGGACATGAAGCTGTGAAGCTGACGCATATCTTGGAATTTCATGTGGATGGAGCCGACGAACTAATCAAAGGCGACAATGGCAACACCGACGACAAGAGAGACCTAAGCGAAAGAGAAGCAGAAGCTGAATTAAAACAAGCAAAAGAAAAGTTTGCGGAAAAAGTAAGCGCCTACCAGCAGCAGTCCTCGCCTAACAAAGTAAAGGGCAAACCAGCCAATACTCGTAGCAATTCCAACAATGCCCATCGAAAGGACAAGGATCAAGCCGTGGAACCACCAACAAGTAAAAAAAAGAAGGATAAAAGCAGCGGTCGAGGGCGCCGTAGTAAGCCTGATCATCACCACCATGAACGGAATGACCTCAACAGCAAACGTGAACGTCAAGCTATGGAGGATCGAAAGACCCAGAGACGCAGCGAACTTTACAATCAACGCGATACTCTGGGAAAGAAGCGACAATCAAAGAACAACGACGACAGCATACCGCAAAAGGTCATCGCGATGGATACTACATGGTATTTCTACGGATTGGGCATTTTGGTCGTTGGAAACCTATTGGCAGTGCAAGCTTGTACGTACGCGGGTAGAAGAGGGGGTGACAGCAAAGGGCGATTGAGTTTATAGGCGTGGGAAATATACATCTTTATATAATTGAACCTCCTTAGGATTCCCTCGTCCAGTAATATTGATACTGGACGCCTTTGTATTCATCGCCGTGTTTGTATATTTGTCGGAGAGGCTCTAGCAACATCGCGACCACTGGCACAGAATACGCATTACCAACCAAATGGAATCCATACTCTTCCTCGGTGAAGCACTCCGGAGCTTTGGCTATTTTTCCGACATACTGGAGGCCACAAGGGAGGGATGCAAGTTTCAAGCTCCCATCACTGGCGAACTTGAAGTGTAATCCAGAAAAACAATGAAACTCCTCCCTCAAATCCGTTTGCCAGTCATGACGAGCTGCACGTCCTCCTCGAAGTGGGTCTAGCAGATTCTTGAATAATATTCGAAGTGGCTTTGTTATGTAGAAGTCATGGTATCCCATCATCCTCGTTCTCTCTACCACATTCATCAGCCGAGAAGTTATTGTCCCTTCATCGTTGTATTTCACAACATGCATACGAGAATGATCGAACCTACCACGAGATGCCATAAATGTGTGTGTCTTGCCGCCGAGGTGATCAGGATTTGCATGCAACTCCCCCTTCAGAACATATTTGTCCTCCAAGCAGCTTTTGGCTTCACTGAACTTGCAATTCAATTCATCTTTTTGCCGACCATTTTCCAGTAGTGGCAGGTTAGTATAGAAGGCACGGTATCGCCTTGTTGGAGAGTAATCCTTAGCGTTCACATGGATAGGTGGGACACCATATACTTCTTCCAATTTCTTGGAGTCATCTCCTTTGGTGGCAACATTTTCCACTAGAAAATATTGGTGCTTTTTACGTTTCTTGGCAAAGCCACTCATCCTCTGAATGAGGCGTCCTAGCCGAACATGGTAACTGCCCTGAGCACCAGAGGTACCCTTGCGGAATCCATTCACTAAGGAATAGTCTTGACATGGTGCAGACCCGAGCACCAAATCAACCGCTTATTGTTGGGCAAACCCAGAACGTGTCAGTACGATTACCGGTTAAACGCAATAAAGCAAAAGGAAACTGGCTCCAACAGCACTTACGTCCATGTTTTTGCAAGAAATCATCCAGATTTTTTTCAATTTCCTCAAAAGTATTAATGTATTCCATTTCAGTATGATGAGACAGGGTGTCTTGTGGAGCATGATCATCCTCCACCTGTCGACGAAACCTGTGGTCATGATTGAATTTTAAAACAAATTGTGCCACAGGATCAAGTTCAACTGCAATGTATTTCTTCACGTACACTCCGATCTTTTCCAGTGCCACGCGGCCCGTTCCTTGGCCCGCAAAGAAGTCGGCTACTACCATACCATTCGTATCCTGCTGAAAGTTTGGCTGCTTTACAATTTTCAAAAAGTCACGCCGATTCTTTTGATGGCTGTCATTTGTGCTTGCTACCCATAGAAAATCAGAAGCTGCACATTCTTCCTCATTCTCATCTCGATCTTCTCTTCGATCTTTCAAAACTGAATAGTGCCCCTCTGCTTCAATAACATAGTTGGTGTGTTGGTGTCTTTTTTGAAATGGATTGCACTTACGATCAATAGCTTTCTTCTGGGGATAATTAGAAGCTCCTTGTGTTGTGAAATATGCCTGTTCACCAAGTGTTAGAAAATTGTCCGGGATTTTCTTGTTCCACAAGCCGTGACAACAGGAGCGGTGGAGTGTCTCTTCTGTCGACCAAAAACATATGGATGCATCAGTTTCTTCCTTAAACAATGGAAGATTCCGCAGCTCATCCGGCAACCCCTGACAACGGCACGTGGCACAACAGAACTCCAAATCAGTGGGACTGTAGCAGTCAGATACTGCGTCTTCCAACAAAAGATTCTGTCTTGAGAGGCCTATTTTGGTGTGTCCCAAATCCTCCTTTGTCAGTCTCGCACTCTCGTTGTAAGAGTCTACAGATGACACATCACTGTCAACATCGTCCAATGCTGAATGTCCCTCAGAAGAAGAAACTGGGTGTTTTCGTTTGACTCCAGCTTTTAGTGCTGTTGAAGAAGCACAGTGATCAGTGCTCTCTCCATCACTGCTACAGTCAAGCAATGTCAAGTCAACCACGTTCTTTTCGCTCATCGCTGAGCACGTGCCTCTACAGTCTTCTGTTAGCTAACTTCAACTCCCTGGCGCGGCGTAACGATTCTTTTCCGATCAGTCTCAAAAGAGCGTGTCTAACTTTCCTGGAAATGTGCAGATACTCAATATAAACTCCAGCCTGCCTCTTCAGGCGTAACAGGTCCTTGTGATGGCCTTTTGAGTTCGAAAATCTGTCTCGCACGGTGTTTAAGATAACAGCGTACGGAGCAAGCACCTTTCTAGACCTGAAAGATAGCTAGACCTGAAAGATAGCTGTATCACACAATTCAAATGAAGAAATTTAGAGCTGAATTGCGAACAAAATTACGGTACTAGGGTCTACGGTAAATAATTTGACGGCGCAAACACGCCGAAGCAAATAAGAAGCAAAAAATAAGGAAGTGCAAGCGCAATCTTCAATTGGAGAATCTTAAGATCAGGGTCGTCGAGCGGGCAAAGCTTGGAAAGAACAAAGATGCCCACAAACCCAAACAGTACGGTAGTCTACTCTATTAGACTATGTAGTCATGTAGTCTAATGATTTTATTCTCTCATTTTCGCGTATCTAGAGTACTCGTACGGTAGATAACAGTTGCTCCCTACTCCCCCCTACCATCCGATCTAAATGTTGCCTCGCTTTTTTTCAATTCACCCTCTCTACTATTGATTCAAACACCAAACTCTGGAAAGTTTCCGATTGCCTGCTGAAGCTCTGACTCCTCGGCCGTTCTGAATTCTACACAAAGTCAACATTTTCCGTCGTCGACAAGCGACAAGTACTCAAAAGGGAGCGAGCCATCGCAATTACACCAAACTTAAGGCAGTTGTTCCAACTGGGACGTTAACATCTTCTGGCTTCTTGGTGTCGTCCAAGAATTGCAAAAAGTTTCCTCGCTCATCCTGTCACGGCCTTTTGTGCTGACCAGTGTGGGTACTTTGTGGCGTTGCAAAGCCTCGAAAAAATTGAAATAGTGTCCTTGTCTCTCCGATCAAGCTATAAATGACAGACAGAACAGTGATAAGACGGCGATTCTCTTCTTGGAAGCAGTTCCTTCTCCATGCTCAACAGATTGACCTAAAAAGCTGAATAAGGGAGACGAGTGACGTTGGATAATTCGATTTTTCTCTTTATATGCTGTTGAGAGCAGAACTTAATAAACCTAAACTACATTCATTGTTTGACACTCAAAATAATGTCTCTAGTCTTCTTAAAGCTTCTGCGAGTGCGCTTGCGGTACTGCGAGTGGCAGGAAGCGGTTCTTGGAGCTGCATAGTCGCGGCTTCATGTGGAGCAGTTGTGGCAACATCAGCTGGGATGTAGTACAGTGACTGCTGCAATCGCATCGCGTGCTTACATTTCTCACACATCTATAATAACAAACATAACACAGCTGAACATTCCTTTCTCCATCAATAATGTTTAGGTTGTGATGATTAACTTGAATATAAATACATCACTCCAGTATAGATCAGAGGTAGCGTCTTGATCAATTTCATTTCACAACAAAGTCAGTACGGTGCGCTCCTTTACAGCCAGGTTTTTTTGAAGCAATTACAATTTGCTTAGTGTGATGGACTGTCGTAAGTGCTGTACTTGGAAGGATCGAAATAAAACGAATCTGTCCACTTGTCAGGAGCCGCAAAAAGAAGCTGAAAGCGGTTTCGTAACAGTCCTAGAGAAACTGTTCGCATGGCGCTTTCTATAGACGATTGATTCTGATTCCAAGCTTCGAGCAACTCGTCATACATGCTCTGCAAGAGACTGTACGCGAGATTGCGCAAGGATTTGGGATTGATCTTGTTTCCATCTTCGTCTTGGCATTCCTTGTTGCGAAGGTATTCTTGTCCACCAAACTGGATGAAACCCTTGGCAATTCCGACTCGTTGATCCAAAATTTTTTCCGTCCAACGAAGACTGGTAAGTTCTTCCTTAGTGTTGGGGATTTGATCTAGAGCTGCCTTTTTCAGTGCCTGCGTCACAAAAGCCCGAGCTGTAACAAAACGACTTGGCTGTTGCACAGGAGCACAGCCTTTGATCGAGGAGGATGGAATGTCTAGACTGTTTACAATCACATTCCAAATTGGTTCATTTTCGTGAAAGTCCTGGACATGCTTCTTGATGCTGGTAATGGTCTTGGCCCGTTGTCGCCCCTGGACAGGCTGAGACCAATCGACCTTGTGCCCCTCTAATCCTTTGATTTGTCTGTTGCAGACTGGGCAAACGCAGCTAACACTATTGGTTACCGTCTCAGCCCCTCGGGATTGTACAGGCTGCTCGGAGGAGGCGGTGGGGCTGACGCGGCCTCCTGGAGTTTGAGATGGTGTAGGACTCACCGTTCGAGCCTTCTTGGCAATTGGGGCACCATCATCGTCCACCAAGACAGGTCTTGGGGGATACATCGAGGCGTCATTACTGTTTTGCCCCGCCGTAACAGATACACGTCGGGCGGACTTAGCTTGGTTCGCGGTCTCCAAACCGACGGCCGAGGAGTAGGCCTGCAAAGTCCAGTGTCCTTCTCCATTTGTAACGGGGAAATATCCAGTCGTAACATGCTGTGCTGAGGACGAAGGAAAGTTGCAATTGCTTTTGGGGAATGTAGAAGGATTTCTGTGCTGCCCCCGCTGGGCATTAGCCGATGTGGCAACCGAACTGAGGGTTAAGAGAGCCTCCGAGACGGTAGCCTCTGTTGTTATACCATTGGCGGCCGCAGTAGGAGCTCGATTGGAAGGAAAATTGGCGCTATTGATAGAAAGGGAGTAGATAGAGGAGGTGAGAAATTGAAATTGATTGGTGAGAATATCGCACATCACATAATAATGAACCTCCAAGAAAGGTTCAAAGTTCAAACACAATCTTACTTCAAGCTGGTGTTTGCCTGCTGCAAGGCTTGTTGAAAAGCAGGAAGTGAGCTCATACTAGCCAGCGCTTCGGCATAATTGTGATTGCTCATTTTGTTGGTATAAATTGGAACGGGAAAGTTTCAGGAGCCAAAAAGGGTTAGATAAATTGCTCAATGGTTGTAAAAGTAAGATTTTGTCTTCGTGGCATGATTTTCATTTTTCAATGCTTTTTTGGGGGTTTGGTTTGGTTTAGTTTGATCGGCATTTCGCGCTTTGTGCGCAAACATGTTGACTGTCATTTTTCCGTCATTGGTGAAGCAACGGTCCCCATGTGTAAGTCCTTTGCGCGATGAGTATCAAAATACAGTACTGCACTCCCGACAGTATCATATTTGAATTGCTTTGAGAGGAATCGATACTAATTGAGTGAGAGTGGTCTACTAGTAGTACTACCGTACCTGGTAGGTCCTCTGCTATTTTAGCTATAGTAGTCTCGAAATAGAGGAATTGTTGCAATTGGTTATTGGTGGCATGGACTCGTGGCAGGCAACGACTGGTGGTGCAGAGAGGAAGCGATGAGATACCAGGTAGCATTGGTAAAGGAATTCAGTTGGTTGGGGGCTGGTGTTGTTGTGACGCACAAGTGAGAGGCGATTGTCTCCTTCAAGCCCTACCTGGTACTCTACACCGATAGACTAGTACTGGTAGTCTGCTACCTAGCTAGTACTAGACTACTGGTAGCTACTACTGGTACCTGGTACCTGGTACCGACAAATAAGACGTGTTACTTTGGTCAAATTTTGTCTGCTCGTCAAAATCTTCGAGATTTTTGTTGACTAACCACATACCACATAATAATAATTATTATTGTTGTGACTGGTGATCGGGAAGAAGTTGCTTCCCTTGACTAGATGCTTGCCACCTCTGGCTACACTGTACTAGACCAGTATTTTTCGACTTTCAGATGCAGCAGCACATGGCAGTGTGATTCGCTACCTGCGAGAAAACAAATTAAGCCCAGGTGGACTACGGCAGTTTACCTTGTCTCCGATGATAGGACTCAGGAGTTAGGTCTTACTCTATTAGGTCGTGTGCCTATGCTTGCTCTGTATCCACACACTAGTCTAGTTTACTCCTACTATTATCATAATATTCAATA
>Ga0210025_1001381_pt1 | contig 26509 bp, 15 predicted proteins | sample CryGeyme20150102_FD_183989 | JGI IMG/M metagenome (GOLD analysis project Ga0210025, IMG submission 183989) | Groundwater microbial communities from Crystal Geyser aquifers in Utah, USA - Crystal Geyser metaG 2015-0102 (SPAdes) (version 2) | ecosystem: Environmental > Aquatic > Deep subsurface >... | reverse complement strand
GAGTTTATTGTCATTGGATTTGAATTGGATTTTCTATTATTTGAATTAGATTGGTGTTTTCGACTACCCTTAGAACTAGGATATTGGAGGTAATAATCTAGTTCGGCGGTAAACCACTAGCTAGAGTAGTCTACTCACTCGCCTTTATGAGACGAAACAAAAGAAAGCAACTTTGCATCTGTGACAGCGTCGTCCTTGTCCTTTGGAATTGCTTTTCCGAGCATTGCTGTAGACAATAAAGAAGTAAGGCTGAAACTTTTACCTGTTATGTTACAAGTACGTTGATGGTATTAAATCAGAATGAGAGGCAAACCAGAGTGACGAACAGGAAGCAGATAAAAGTTAAACGCTAGCAGAGGAGAGAGTTCGAGCTGTGTAGCTCTAGTACGCACAAAAGGTAATGCCAATTCATTCGATTTTCAATTGATTGCTTCTACTTAACGCGACAAACACCCAAATAGAATCGGCAGTTAAGCACTAGTAGTGTATTTAAGATGTTACAAATAGAAAGGATACGCACTTTGGTTGGCTTCTGCATTGGTTGGATGTGGCTTGAGAGTTGCATTCCAGTTGTGGAAGCTTTCACCGGCACCTCGACGACTTGCCACAACGGCATCTTTCCGCATTTTCAATCTCTCAACGGTTGTGCGGATGCTCCATTGCAGCCAGATCCCATCGAATCAAATGGTCGTTTGGATTTGGATCCACTCGTTCACCGTCTACTGCTCACATCATCATCGGCCATTCATCCAGACGGAGAAGGTGGCAAAAATGACTCGCTCTCCAGATTGAACTTTATGACGCTTCGAAATGCCTCACAAGGTCTCACCGTGTGGAGGTCTTGCTTACTACAGGGACGACTGCCGACAAGTGGAGATTTTACGAATTCTATTATTTGGCCGCCAGAACCTCTCTGGGAGCTCCTTGCCGAACAAATGACGGAACTTTCGTTTCCCCGGCTGGTCTTGAAACATCCTGAGATTGTCAATGCAGTTCTGATAAGTCTTTTGAAAATGGTCGGGACCTTTCAAACCAGAGCGGCATATTTGGAGGAGGATCTAGAAGAAGATTATACATTGAATGAAGAGGAAGATGACGAAGAACGAGATCATTCGTGGATGTACAACGAGTACAGTTCCTTCCAAAACGAGGATTCCCTTGCTTCTTCGTTGCCTGTCATACATTGGGAGATTCAGCTTCAGGAGCGATTACAACAATTGGCTGTCGATGTTGTAAATGAAGGATTCACTAACTCATGGGGTGGTGTCATGAACGGTGTACAAGCCTTGGATCAACTCTTCGGACCTGACCACGGATTGTTACAAGTGCCCCCGAGTGGCATTGCAAGTTATGGGGAAAATGAGGAAATTAGTAGTACAGGTTTTGGATTAGAAGACGGCATTTGGAAGCACTCGGGATGGAAGTTACTGCCAGCTCTCCAACGCGAAATGGCGACCATGCCTGAATTGAAACAGCTCATGACTACATTGGGCCGTCGTCCAACAGCTGAGGATAGCGATTCGATCCGCAAATTTGTGCCCCGGCGATTTGATCCCGAGGCGTCTTTGGGTGCAGAATACGATCCAACTCAACGGGCATCGGTACAAGGTATTACCCTTTCTGGTAGCTTATCGGAAATGCTTCCCTCTGAAGCAATGCTACTGGTAATATCTTCACAAGACAAGCAAGACTACCGTCGTGGTGGCTCATTATCGTCACCTTTTCGCCGCCTTTTTTTAGCTAAAATGGTCGAATCAAAACTATGGAGTTATGAGGCATCCGGGTGGCAAGATATTCCCAGTTCCAGAATCCCGTTTCCGCGGATTCTCAAGAGGTCGCCATCAGCTCCCGGAGGACCCATTATCATTTGCTTGGACACTTCCTGGAGCATGACGGGACGTCGAGAACAATTGTCCAAGGCGTTTGTAATAGCATGTGTAGCTGCGGCTCATCAACAGAAGCGAGACATTCAATTGGTTGCTTTTTCATCGGCGAGCAACGTAATAGAAACCGGGCCTCTCTCGGCTAATACTCAAGGGATCAGGCGGCTTCTCGATTTCTTATCGTCCTCTTTCGGCGGTGGTACGGATATCACTGGGGCCTTGAAACATGCCATGGAAACTGTGGCAAGACATTCCTTTAGTAGCGTTGAAGAGGATGCTCGAGATGGTCATAAGAACAATGATGCAGAACTTAACAGCCGAAACTCAGAAGAATCTTCGAATCGGCAACGCCAAAAGACCCCCACCGACATGGCTGCGGCCGATATCTTGCTGGTAACAGATGGAGAGATACCAGATCCTCCAGTCTCTGATGCCGTCATGGATGCTCTTGATCGACTTAAATACCACGCCGATGTTCAAGTGCATGGCTTGTTGGTGGGAAAGCGCGAAAGCGCGCCTCTGTCAAACGTCTGTACACACGTGTATGACTTTTTGATAGATTACGAGAGAATTCTGCCGACGACAGTAAGACAAAAAGGATTTGCTCGCGGTACTGGAATGGGACAACTATCAACTTTCTCTCGCAGCCGTAATACGAAATTGCTATCTATGGCAGTGCATCGGTCCAAACGCTGGGGCTGGGCCTACGCTAGTCGTCGACTGCGGCCAAGCCGATTGTCGGTACTACTACGAGCCAAACGCTCCGGCTACGATGACAGGGACGACGATTTTAGCGGTCGCGGTGGGCGCCGCAGACGTTCTGGGGAGGAAAAAGGCCGTCGCAAGATATACGATGACAATGACGACAAAAACGGTGATTCAGAATATGAACAGAAAGATGTTTCGCTAGCGACTATTCATGGGATATCTGGTATAGAAACGGGCTATGCTTTGCAAGCTCTTCGTGCACTAGCAATCAATTCTGTAATGAGCCAGAAATGGAAAGCTTCCGCTCGAAACAACGTATTGGAATCAGAGGCGCTCCACGTAGTTGAGTTGCATCAAGCGATCGAAAAAATTTCATTTGGCCTTGTAGAACGAGATGAAGAAGCTCGACTGGTAGTTCTTGGTGTGGTAGCTCAGGAACATATTTTGTTTTTGGGGCCTCCAGGGACTGCAAAAAGTATTATTGGGAAAAGATTGTCTCAACTGTGCGGTGGTGCCTTCTTTCAGAGGCTTTTCACAAGGTTCACAACGCCAGAAGAGATCTTTGGTCCTCTCTCTCTCAAAGCTCTCGAAAATGACGAATATCGTCGAAAGATAGAGGGTTTTCTCCCGACAGCTACGGTTGCTTTTCTTGACGAAATTTTCAAAGCAAACTCTGCCATCCTGAATACTCTCCTAACTGTTCTGAATGAGAGGCAATATGATAACGGGGCAGGCGTCCGGGAACAATGCCCCATTCGCTGCGTCGTTGGCGCCTCCAACGAATTTCCCGAGACTGATGAGCTTGATGCACTCTACGATCGCTTTTTGATAAGGAAGGAAGTTCTTCCTGTGTCTGACGACGGAATAGTGCAACTACTTGGCATGCCTCTCCCCGCAGATTCATGCGACCATGCTGAATTTGCAGAAAGTTGTGAAACAGTTTTTGTTGAAGATTTAGACAAACTCATCACTGGAATCAGCCTTGCAGCAGATGATGTCGCGATGGATGAAGACATTTGTTTCATGATGAAAGAATTGAGAACTTTCATGAGAGAAGAGATGGACGTGTATGTCAGCGACCGACGCTTGGTCAAGGCTGCGCGGCTCCTGAAAATTAGCGCTGCTTGTCACGGGCGTGCTAAAGTTGACCCTATCGATTGTCTCCTACTCCAACACATCGTTTGGAGAATGCCAGAACAACGCGTTGCCGTCAGGGAATGGTTATGGAATAATTTAACTCCGGGGAGCATCGGTCTAACATCTTCGACAACGATACAGGACGAATCTTTAAAGTCTGCCGCCACCTCGTCTGTTCGAAGCTTTCGCCTGCTTCTGGACGGAATGCGAAAGGAAGCAGCAGAAGCGTTACGAAAGACTTCAGGCGATGTAACTGGCGAAAATGGTGCTCGACAGAGAGATATTGTTGTAATACATACGCTCAAGGAAGAAATCAAAAAGATAGGAGATGGGCTCGCGCAGCGCTTGGCTGATCTGTCTAGGCATGCTGAACTCTTGAAAAGATCGGAAGAATATCTTTGGCTCGATCCAAGCGAAGCTCAGGCTGCAGCGCAACTTCTATTACCCAGGGCGGAGGCATACATGGAAGCAACCGAGCGGGCCCTGAAAGACGCGCGTTGTCTCGAATTTGCGTTGATGCGCGATGGAGGCCTAACAGACGAGAACCGTCTCGCCGTGGTTCAGATGATATGGGACGACGATGTTGACCCAGGTATGTCATTTTCGGCTGAAGCACTTGCCATGGGCATGAAAGAGGCCAAAGCAAAATTTGATATCGAGACGTTTCGCAACTGGAAGCGTGCTCGGAAAAAGTCAGGGAGTTGACTTCAAACCTTGAGCTCTGAAGCCACTACAACAGACTACTGTTGAACTTTCAATTGATAAAATCGATCGTATGATGTATGCAATACAAGTATTTACTTAAACACGATATTTTCCCACAGTTATGAAGCTTTTGTCTCCTCTTCAGGGTCTAAAGAGCCCCTGAACCCAAACTCCTTAGGTTGTACTACTCCACATAATCATCAAGTTCCATCTCGTCACGGCCTGAATAATTGCCCGCCCCATTGCCACGCTTCCGATTATCAAAATAAGGATCGAATTCTCCAATCCTTTGCTCATCGTCAACCCCCATCATTTTATCGGTCGGGCGCTTACCGAGATATTTGTGATGTTTCATTTCACTTTCTCGGAAATTGTCTCGGAGGTTTCCTCCAATTTTTGCAGACCCTTTTCTGCGTAGGGCCTCATTGGATTCTTTAGTTTGGCCAGTAGGTCGGCCTTGTCGCGTATACGTACTTCTTCCAGTTTGCCCTTCGTTCCGGATTGTGTCAAATCTGTCATCGCCTCTAATTGATGGAATGGCAGATTGCACATGACGGGCCTGGACCATTTTTTTTGCACCATACGTTGGTCCCATAGGCTGGTTTCCACCGTACGGCTTCTTCTTCGACTGATATGGTCCCTTATCGCGAAAGTCGTCACGAAGATTGGCCCCCACTGTGTAGGCACCGCCACGGCTTTTGAACGAGAAAGTGTCTTGGCTTACAACCTCCCTATCGGCCGGGTTTTCCATGCCTTCGTTAGCGTTACTATTCGACATGTCATCTCCCTTATATTTATATTCTTGCGAAGGTATTTTTGCAGGGCTCGATGGACCAGCTGTTTGTCCAACTTCTTGCAATGGCGGGCCTCTAATGATGGGCCTTCCCAATTTATGTACATTCACGAATGGCTGTATATCGTCTCGGAAAGTTTGATCATTTGCCACTCCCGAATCAGCAGGAACAAATGGCTGCTCGCTACCAGGCTTTCCCGCTCCTGGAATTGATGAGCCATCTGGGCGAAGACGGTCCGGTCCAGGGGTTTCTTCACGGCGATAGCCTTCCTGTCTATAAAGACGCGGCGACTGCTGCTTTATGTTGCCTTCAGGGGGCGTCACGCTGTCACGTCCATCAGGACTAAAGTTGCCTTTACCATCAAGTCCGAGAGCATCCAGTTGAGCCGCACTTTCTAGACTACGCCTGGGACTAGCAAATACAGTTTTCAGGCCACCAAACCTGGGAGCATCTGGTAAAGGCTCAACGCTATCACGGCCATCAGGGCCGAAGTTTCCCTTGCCATCCAGGCCAAGAGCATCTAGTTGAGCCGCGCTTTCAAGACCACGTTTAGGACCGGGTGGCCCAAACCGTGTTGAACCAGTTCCTGGGCCATCCATATTGCGAGACTCCGACGAAACGAACCTTTTGGGGCCATCCAAGCCGGGAGCAGCACGTTGCGGTGGAGTGAATTTTTTATGAGCCCGAGGAGGAGCGAAATTTTCGCGAACATTCGATGGAGCAAAGCTATCGCGACCATCTCGGCCAAAATTTCCTTTACCGTCTAGACCGCGCTGATCTGGTATATTTCCGTGGCTAAACGAAGAAAATTTTGCAGGTTCAGCTGGAGAACCCAGCCTGTAACCAGCAGTGGCGATGTTGTCGCGACTAATACGATCAACCACAGAGCGTCCTCGTGACGGCCGCATCATTCCTTCACTTCCTGGAGCAATCCTTTCCTTGTTAACTCCAACAACTTGCTCACGAATACTTTCCAGCATCCTTGATACCACTAGCGTTTCTCTCCAGGTGTATAATTTACAATCGATCTCTCCATTCTTCAAAGCCTTTCCAACTTCTTCAATTTCATAAGTGAATCCAATAGAACCTGGGTGTTTCCAATCCGTAAACGAATCATCAGGAAGAGGAAATTCGAATACTTCTGGATCGTTATCTGAAATATCTCTCGTTGGTTCTCGGTACAAGGTAAATCTTGTTGGCACATGGTGTTTGTCAAGGACGATTCGTCCATTCGTTCCTTGAATGACTGCGCGCTCTTCCGTATTGGCTTCTCCAGTTACGTAAAATTGCAAAAAGCAATCTCTATTTTTTTCAAATTGGCAGTTTACCAAGGTGGTCAAGTCCACTGGACCAGTTTGTGGATATTTTTGCTTAGTTGTGCCCATGGCCACGGTACGATGAAACGAGTCGCCATTGAAGACAGCCAACCCAAGTTGTGCCATGTACATTGCAATATCATAGATCGCACCTCCCGACGTGGGAAACCAAAAACGGTGCGATCCGTCGCATTTTCTAGTATCCCAGCCAAAATCTCCCGAGACAACGACCGGCTGGCCAATGGCACCCTCGGCAATTAATTCACGTATTTTTTTCGTGGCAGGAAAGAATCGCGTCCACATTCCTTCCCTAAAAATGTAGAAAAAGAATATATTGTCCGCATAGGTTTTGGGGTTTAGATGATTTCATTACAGACCTAGCCACTCTTCACTCTGTAAGAGTAGATAAAAACACACTTACATGAAGAAAACTTGTTGCGCATTGGCGAGTTGGATTAGAGTGTTGCTTTCTTCGTAGGTTAAACTCAAGGGCTTTTCCACAACGGTCGGTTTGCCATGAAGTAGACACTGTGTTGCTAGTTTTACATGGTTGTCGGCGATCGTGGCAATATAAATCACATCCACCTCGGGATCACTCATAAGGTCTTTATAATTTCCGTAACACTTTGGAATGTCAAACTCGTCAGCAAAATCTTTCGCTATTGTCTCGGATCGAGAGGCAATGGCAGCCAACTTCCAAACAAACCGAATAAAAGTGCAGGTGATATTAGCAAGTTCAATAGTCATCCAAAACTAAACAAATATTTACGCCATGTGCTCCGCAAATTTTAAAATCATACATCACTACATACCTCGGCACCAGAAGTGAATTCGACAGCCTGGGCAAAATCCTTTGCAATAGATCCGGCCCCTAAGATTCCCCATCGCACGTTGTTGGTTGCTGCCGTTTTAGGTTCTTCATTGTCACTCATCGGAGGAGGCAGTGGCGGGGTGAAAGTGGCCGCAAGACGAGTGGATAGTCGCTGCTGTTTGACCCAAATGCTGTTGTGCTGGACCAAATTGGAGATCCGGAGATCCGAGGTAAACGCAGATAAGGCAGCCCCTTTCTGGACCGCCAAAAAAGGAAGGAAGGAACCCCAAACTTTCACCATTTTGATTGATGTGCTTTTTGCTGTCAGGAACGGAGACGTTTTGTTAAGATAAAGTAGAGCAAGAAAAAGTTTTGATTATGTGGGAGCTTATCATATTTTAGAGTAGGTCATCTATTCTACCAGAGTAGACTACGGGTACCACTCAGGTTTCCTTCTTGTTGTACGATGATGACTTGACGAAAATAGATCTTTCAAATTTCGAATTTGGAGTGATGTCTTTTGACGTCAGGTGGGAAGCATCGCTCCGGTACCCAAAGAGTACATAAACGAACATGACATATAGTTCAACACTGTTCAAGACCTGATTTCTTGAGTTCAGCAGGCTGCGAGCTTCCAGGATACTACAGTAGGTAGACCTAGCTACCACTACTAGTAGCTACTAGTACTAGTAGTAGTCTACTAGTAGTAGCTACTAGTAGTAGTACCAAACAATAGCTACTACCAAGCAATTGCTACTACGCCAACATACGAGTGGTCGTTAGCATTGCACTTTCTTACATACCAGTTGTAGCATAAAGAGCTGCAAGGGCAGCTACTCGTAGTGGCCCGAACCGTACAGAAGGGCAGGCCTCTGCCCCCGCAAAAGCCGTAATTGATCCTGTGTATTCACAGTAGTAGCTTCTAGCTAGTAGTCGCTGGCAGCATGGCTAAGGTTGATGCGAAGGAGGGAAAGGCAGGCCAAAGGGCTAAATTGTAGTCGGGGCGGGACCTAAATGTAATCCAAGTGCTCCGGCTAACAGAATGGAGTGAGAGCGCCAAGGTTTGTTGCGCCTCCCTCAGACCTTAAAGAAACGAAACTGTTACCCTACTGTGGTTTGTGTGAAATGACAGCTTCCTGTGCTACCAGGTACCAGGTACATTCTTTTGTGAAAAGCACGCTACTAGGACACGCAAGCCTGGGTACCCATTGCAGTCGAGCAGAACGTGGCGCGCCCGATATTGCTCGTCCAAAATCGCCAATCCAGTTTCATCAAGAGCAACAAATGAAGTTTGAGGCAACGAGGCAATCCAAAAACGGAGTGCTTGGTATGCCATGGGCTGAGATATTTTGTCAATGGTTGCAAACTGACTTCGACTATTGCTTGAATTGACACACTACTAACAAAATACTGCGTGCCACCTGTTAGCTGTGGAGCAAGATAAGTATGCTAAAAAAAGGATAACGACCAAAATGCAAGTGCGCGACAGCAATAAGGAGACATATGCCTCCCTATTTTCAGTCTCGAGTTCAGCATTTTACTGTATCTACAGCCACAGCCATTATTTCTTTTCCACTCGAGTAGCTAGTAGTAACGTGTTGTCTTGGGACAGTGTCTCCAGTCCGGTGGAACCGCCATAACAGCAGAGGAATCCTGATAGGCCCAGCAAAGGTCTTGACCATCCTTCATCCACTCTGTCAATGTCGTGCAGCCTTGTCGTTCGCTGATATATTGCGCATAGGCACACTTGAGAATTGGGTCTCGTCCCCACACAGCAATTCCATTGATATACTGGCCCCAACACCAAGCCATAGTTGCCCTACTAAACCAGGTATCGTAATTGGCATGCATCCCCACAATCAGACCTGCGTAATAATGGTGGAACTCGAAGTTTGGATTCATCACTTGCGGTGCCAGCAACATAGCCAGCGTCAAGGCAATTTCAACGAGTTTGCGAGTGAGGTCATTTTGTTTGTAGGCATGAATCGAATGCAGTACCAGTGTAATGCTACAGACTGGGAGGACAAAGCCGGCAACAAAGACCCACAATTGCCACGGCCATGTGCAGTGCATCTCGTAGAGGGTGACTGAATGTTGCAGCCATTGAAATTTGGGTAAAATACTCGTATACATTGAGCTTAACATAACCAAGAGCATCCACAACACGTGATCAACCGAACGTTGTTGGGAATACAATCGGCCCACGGAAAAAAATACAATCAAATCTAGCATTATTTGATTCGACTCATACAACCAAATATCTTGCAAAGCGAGAGACTGTCGATGCTCCCATTTCTGGTTTAAATTGGAATGGCGGGACGTCGAGATCATGAAATGAAAAAAAGAGGGATGAGATGAGATGCAGAATTCCATAGGCGGAAGTTTGACGTGATAAACCACTTTAACGTGCCAATGTCACTACCATCATGTGTGTAGTTACGATACCCAATACAGTAACTACCAAGAATTTCAAAAATCGTATTTGCGTTCTCAAGGAAGTTTCGGGGTCCGAAAAAATAGGCCGATGCAAGAGATAGTGCGTGAGATAAAATAGTTCACAGACCAACCAACAAGGCCCCGTATTCGGTCTGATGGTGGTAGTGGTAGTTGTAGGTTCACCAGCGCCATTAGAAGCGCCAAGTTCCACACGCCCTCTCCATCGACGCCGCTGCTGCTGCTGCTGCTGCTGCTGCTGCTGCTGTCCTCTACCCTCTTCGACTCCTTCCAAAGAAGGTCGATCCCCATCATCTGGTACAACAGCTTCTTCTGTTCCCTGTAGTTGTGGCACCGGAGTCGTGCTTCGCTCTAAATTATCAGCACTGTCATTACCTGCTGCCTCAATTTGTGGCAATAGTGGCTCGGAAAGTTCTTCAGCACTGGAAGCAGACGCCATATTCAAAATTAATAATATGTTACTTGTGACTGTACTGGAGTAGTTTGATTTTGATTAATTTTGTACTCGTACTTGAAAAGTACTACCGAATCACTGTACTAGTAGTACGTACCGGTAGCGCTGAGTAAATTAACGTAATTTATCTCACAAAATAATTATATGTTACCACCATTCCCGGGATATGGAGTGATCCCGGGGCTGTGTATCCAATTTTCCGGGATGTCCAAATGCACAAATCCCGGGCTTGTTTGACGATTTTCGAATCACCAATTCCGGGATGTTGAAAAATCACGGGATATATTTTATGCTCATATTCAGAATGAATAGTTTAATGTTACATCGTATTTAGATGAGCGTTGTCTATACTTTTCTTACTTTTGTACAGCTTAGTATGTCTATAGTAGTCATACAGTATGGGTAATTAAAAATTCACATTATCTCACTTTTTCTGTAGTTCCTACTAGTACTCCATTTTTTTACTTATGTGTCTGTTCAGCTGGGTGGGGGAGTGGGGACTAGTATTTTACCGTTAGAGGTGCAAATAATCGAATGGTGTACTATTAAATTAAAGTGGTACAGCAGCTACCTGTTAAATACTAGCTTCTTAAAAGGGCTTGACCATTTTATTTTAATTCATATCATAATGACATTATTGGAGATCGTATAACACAAATCATACATGAATGCACAAATACACAAATACACAAATACACGAATACACGAATACTTACGTTCATGAATTAAATTAAAGTGGTTCAGCACCTACCTGCTAAATGCTAGCTTAAAAGAGCTTGACCAGCATTTTATTTTAATTCGTACTATAATGACATTATCATTGGAGATCGTATAGTAACGAATACGACATGAATACACGAATACACAAATACACGAATACACGAATACACGAATACACAAATAAGAAGAACACGAATAACAAAACAAATAGACGAACACATTTATTTTAGACGAATAATGAATTAAATTTGCAAATTAAAGCGGTTCAGCTGCACAGCACCTACCTGTTAAATGCTAGCTTAAAAGAGCTTGGCCATTTTCTTATTTTAATACACGAATACACGAATAGACAAATACGTTTATTCGTTATTCGTATAATGACATGTGCACACATGATTATTGGAGATCGTTAAATTAAAGTGGTTCAGCACCTACCTGTTAAATGCTAGTAGCTTAAAAGAGCTTGACCATTTTATTTTAATACACAAATACACAAATACACAAATACACAAATACACAAATACACAAATACACAAATACACAAACACACAAATACAAGAATACACAAATACACGAATACACCAATACATTATTTGTATAATGACATTATTGGAGATCGTATAATATTTAAATTAAAGTGGTTCAGCACCTACCTGTTAAATGCTACTAGCTTAAAAGAGCTTGACCATTTTGCTTATTTTTATTGACGACACCAGCCAATGCACCATAATTTAATAAAATCGCACTGAGATAGTAGCTAGTACTAATTAGATCAACTGCTGTTAAAAATAACTGTTCATAATACATAAGCCCCAAAAAGTGCTGCTGTAGAGGAAAACTACCCTGGGATTTCTTTTTTCCATATCCCGGGATGGTTTTGGAAATCCCGGGGTCGCCATATCCCTCGCTTGGTGATAACATATACCATTGAATACAATTGAATCATAAATATCTAATACTACTGCCAGACTACTGCTAGCTACTAGCTAGTAGACTCTACTAGAGTACTACTACTGTAATTAGCTCTAGTAGTAGTACAGTAGTACCAGTAGAGGAGGACGAAGCTACGACTCCTACTACTAGTAGCTACCCTTAGTAGGCAGTAGTAGGCTACTACTGCCTGCCTACTACTACTACTACTACTACTAGTAGATAGTAGTAGTAGCTACTACTAGTACTGCCTAGCTTAGAGTAGCTACAACTAGTAGGACTAGTAGACACAGCACATAAACTACAGTAACTAGTAAATAAGACGTGTAACTTTGGTCAAATTTTGTCTGCTCGTCAAAATCTTCGAGAATTTTTTTGACTTCTTACTTGTAACTACATAATAATAGTGATGTCATTATTCATTATTCCCACTTATTATCTCATCATTCGTTGTCAGAGCAAGCTGAATAACTGTAAACAACTATAACATCTCCGCTGAAATCTTTTCTTATTCCGCATCCACGCAAAGCCTGATCGACGATGGTTGGCTTTGGGTCCTCCCTCAGGATGGCTCGTCGCAGTGGATGGGAAGATGCCTATATTGATTATGAATCCCTGAAGCTACTTTTGACTCAAATTGAAGCAGTGTATGAAGAAGAAGCGCAATTGCAACGCCAGCAAAATTTCGATCCTAATGATGTTAAATTGCGGGATTTGGATGTCATGTTTGTCGAGACACCGGATCGCAAAGGCAAGCGGGATCAACGGCAACAGCAACAACAGCAGCAACAGCCGGGAGATGAGAAACTGAGAGATTATCGTGATGAACTGTTTTTGGAATCAGATTCTGACAAAGCACTTGAAATTTTGATGAAATATGATAAATATTCGGAGGAAGAGCAAGCCTCGGATATGGAACAGCAACGACAGCAAATACTGTTTGAGCAACAGTGGGCGGGTACCATGCAATCGATGCAGCAGTCACCTAGTAATGTTTTGAGTGGCGAACGAGAGGCGGCCGTGCGAAATTCCAATGTTTACGACCGCCACCCGCAGCAGCAACAGCAACTGCAACTGCAAAAATTGAATTCGCACGCTGGCAAACCCAGGAAGAATCGTGCAACCTTTGGCAATTTTTCATCGGTAGAAGAGTATTCCCATCTGGACGGCCGCATTCGGTACGACAGTGATGATAGTCAAGATGATGAAGATGGCCACAACACCTGTGTTCCGTCGTTTGGTCGCAGCAAAACTAAAAACACAAAAACGAGCAAAGGAAGTAGTCAGATCGAAAAGAAAAATTTGAGACCCAATTTTCGCGCTACCAGCAATTCACACGGTTCCTATCTTTCGTCCTCGAGAAAATCGGACAAGTGGTTTGTGGCTGCCAACACTGACAGCAGAGACAACCTGTTAGAAGAAAGTAATGACTACACGCAACTTGATATGGATGGAATGGCATCTTTTGCCTCCTTTGGTAGACCCGACGCTTACAACAACGACGATGACGACAATAACATTGTTTGTGAGAATACATCGCTTTTACCGGCGACGTCTACTACACCTGGCAATAAATCACTGTATTCTTTTGCTGCTCCGACAGGTCTTGTGACGCCTCCTGCAGTACATGTTTCTCATGTTTCAAATGCAAAGAATCCAAGCAGACCAGCGTCAATTCCTAAGCCCAAACTTGACAACAATAGCGAGTCCAACAATAACAAGTCCAGCGTTTCTTTACCTACCACCGCACCGACTATAACACACCACAGCAACAAATCGCAGCTTCTTAAACAGTTGGAAGAGGAACGAAAAGTTGAGCGTCGAAAGCGGAGGCAAAAGAAGCGACAACGTGCGGAGAAACGGAAAGCCCTCGAGCGCAAAGTTCCAAGACACATTCGCCGGGCTCACACGCAAGCCCGTGAAATCACTGAGCGCTTTCTCGGGCTGTTGAGAGCAGAATGCGAGAAGGTCATGCTATTTGCCGAATCTCGGTTAGGAGAACTTGCCGACACTGCTGGCTCACTTCGATTTCCCGCTGTGGAGGATCATCATCAACGTCGTGATGGTGCTGGTAGTGAAGGAGGTGCCGGCTCGTCGCAGCACCAGATCCATCGCCGTGTAGAAAGCTTTGACGTAGCGCCTTTGTCTCCGACTGGTAGCGGCAGTTACGAATATCCCCTGTCTGACACTGGGATACACCCTTCTGCCTCATCCTCGTCGGTACGTTCTATTTTTTCTCCAGAACTGAATGCTTAGATCTATTGCCGAGCTATATTCAATATGTATTTATTTATATTCATTCTTTCAGGACGATGGAGTTAGAGAAAATGGACTCTTTTACTGGTCAGACTCGTCGAATGATTCTACTGATAGTGAAGGGAACGGATCTCCAAATATCGCAACAAGCTTGTCTACCTTTCGAGAAAGCCAATATGCTCAACACAAGCACTCGACGAGTAATGCAAGCGAGGTCGACGATCAGCGACACCGCCGTGTGTCGTCTTCCTCCAGTAGAAAACATGATGGATATGCTTCTACTAAACGTCACTTGGATCATTTTGAAAAAATAAGGCGGCAGAACCCTACGTTTCAACGAAATGGGAACATTATGGGCGAGGACTTGCTCTTGCTGTCGGCAGTTGACGAAGCCGATGGTTATACAGCTGTTGGAGTTGAACTTATGCACGTACTCCGATACATTGCCGTGAACTTGATTGCCGTGCGCAAGATATGCCGAAAGCACGATCGTTTGTTGATGAACCGAATGCTCGGCTTTTACTATCCCCTGTTGAAGCTGGCGGCATCAGGACGCACCGAAGATGCAAAGAATGCGCACTCTTACCAAGACGAACACATCCAGAATGCCCAAACTCTTGGAGGTTTACTCGCATCAGAATCTGGTGACATTTTCGAAACTCATCATCCAGCTGTGATAGCCAAAGTCAATAACTACAAATTGGTAGGCCTATATGACGCAAATCTACAACAGCTGACCAACTCAAGAACGGTACAAGTGATTTCTTCGTGCCTTGTCCTAGCACTTTCGGAATACGAAGTCTCGAGATCCAGAGCGAAGGCTCTCGCTGATTTTAATACCCATGGTGGTAAAGGCGCCCAAAGCGGTTCGCGACAAACAATTTTTCGAAGTCAGCAGCAGTTCTTGGATCAACAAACATCGGCAGCAATGGCTCCGCTGACAGAGAACGACGAAAGTGGAGGACTGGATTCGGATGGTGAAGGGGGGCCTCCCTCCACAGCGTCGGGCATATCATTGACTCGTCTTCGTTTCACTGTCACATCAATAATAGCACTGCGCGAAGCTTCAAGACGAAAAAACCAAATGTATTTAACTTATTTGTCTCGATCTATGCTCGCTTTCACGGGCCGAGCTATTGTCGGGGATGGCCTCGACGGTTGTTCTCGTGAAACCTTGGATTTCTTTCGTAGGTACAACCCAGACGCTGCTCTTTTGATGGACCCATCTTTGCTGGACGACGGTTTGAGACAAGGCATGTGGTCCAAATTACCTTTCAGCTCCGTCTTTGCTTCTTCGCTAGCTGTCGCTGCGACGCCAATTAATCTACCGGAGACTTTCGCTATAAAATCACTGCATCGACAAGAAAAATTTGTGAGAAAAGCCGTCAACCTTTTTCCAAAATTGAATTTTTTCGACGTGCCTGAATTGTTTACAGGTCGACGAGCAAAGAAATCAGTCGTCGATCTAGCTATTCTGGAAAACGACCGCTTCCGTTCCATTTTGCTTATAAACCGAGGGTCCCATCTGCTTTATACGGTAGGAAGTTGTATCCGACTTTTGTATCGATTACAGAAATTTCTATAAATTTGTTTCTCATTCTTTGTTTCTGGCTCTTTTTAGATAAACTACTACATTGTACACCCGACAACCATTACGTTCACCAGTGCTATCAGCTCACCAGGGGCACATTCTGCCCTGGTCATTGGGGCACCTAGTGTGGCGGCCATCATAGCAGCTATATTTCATTGCTACGTGTTGTCCGGCGACAGCAGGGCTCCAATGGCTAAGCTTTCGTCCTTGCGCTGGCTGTTTTCAGTGGCAGCATTTTTTGGGGTCGCTGGAAATGCTGTTCACGTTTATGGAATATGGGAGAACTCAATTGCCTACGCCATCCTTGGACGATTCATCATGGGCTTTAGCTGTTCAGAGATTCTACATCGTAACATTGTCGCTGGTTTTCTCCCAGTTCATCGCGTCGTCACAGAAACTGCTATATTGGTCCAAGTCCAAGTTCTTGGAATGCTTCTAGGTCTCGGGATTGGTACTGTGGCCGATTATCTTTCTCTTTATGTGGTCGACAGGGGCATTCGCTCTCTGTCGAGCTCAAGCTGGCTGATGAGTTTATTTTGGTTTGTTCATTTCTTACACGCCTCTATTGGATTCAAAATAGAAGAGGATGGGGAGACCAAGCGACGAGAAGCTAAAAACAGCGCTGAAGTTGAGCAGCTACTAACAAAATCCACGGCCCAAAAGGTACTAAATCACGAGTGTGACTCCTCGTGGTCGCTCCAAGGAAGAAGAAACGATTCGGCTCATGACCTTCGCTTGTCGTTGCACTCTGCATATGGAGCTGAAGGCGAGACGCAACCAGTGAGGGGCGGTGATACTGATTGCCGTCTGCCTCCAAAACCAATAAAAGAGACCACAAAAAAACGCGTCAAGAGTCGCTTGCGCCGCATGCGCACGCTCAAGTCATATCCTGCTCGATTGAGGAGTCTGTTGAATTACAGTGTTGCCGTACCAATCTGTCTTCTCATTACATTCTTTATCAAGTTTGCTTTGGAGGTGCTACTATCTTCGTGTCCCATGATTGTGGACCGCTACTTCCAATGGGGTGGAGGACGAGCAGGCTTATTCTTGGCTTGTCTCGCTTTGACCGTGCTGCCAGTGAACTTTATATGCTGTCATAATGCCCGGAAGCACGACGAGAGGACAGTGATGAAGGTGCGTGTTAGTTATGCGTCAACGGATTTTTTGGCAGATGAAATATCACTAACTGTTTCACCTCCGCCTTCGCGACAGAATTCAATTAGTGTCTTGGTATTGGGGCTGCTTGTGATGATAAACTATAGTTCTTTCGTTGAATTGGCCTTTCAGCTTGAGGACTTGTTCGAAGAAACAAAAGAAGAAGAGCAGGCAGGGTCTCAGTCCTACGACTGGTTTGTTGGACGCATCCAGTATTTTGTGGGCTTCTTTATCACCTTTTTAGGTTTGACGTCGCTGGATGGCGCTGCGCTGTCGCTCTTGTCAAAGGCCTCTCCGCCGCGGCTACGAACAAGTAGTGCGGCACTTCAGCTTGGAACCATTGTCAGCTTTGTGAGCTTATTTGCACGAGTCATTGCTGATGCGCAAATATTCATGATCGGGCTCTCCCATCGACTTATCAACACCGATCTGGTGAATTCATTGCTATTGCCCATTTTGGTGGCGTGCTTTGTCATCGGACACTTTATCCGCAAACACTACTTTTTCATGATCTAACTTGACTGTTGCTACTCTTGGTGGCATGATGCAACGTAGAGGATTTTTGTATCCAACTGGCTTGGACCACAATCAAAAGGTTGCTGTAGACAGAGAGTAAAGTTTACGGAACTGACACATATTTTGCAAAAAAGAAAAGCATATTGAAAAACACTGTTAAACACAGCTTTTTCCAAGCCTGGTTTCACTCCTCCTCCATCACTTTGCTGTGACGAGATAGTTCCGCTGGGTTGAGATCATAGGATTCAAGCAAGTAGCGAACAGCGGTAAGCTCTAGGCTTGGAGCTCCTTGCAGCAGCTGGCCCTATTCCCAAAGATCTTGCCCTCGGCCAAAGCAGGCTCTCAAGCGCAGCCGATCGGGAGATGGCTGCGTGGCTTCCCTCGCGGTGGCAGCCACATAGAAAGAACTGCATTCGCTCCACACGAGCTTGTAGGCTAGTAGAATTATAGCTTGTATTGCAGCGTGCCGCCACGATCGAGCTTAGCAAGATCTGCATTCAGCACTGTCACTGTTATTGTGGAACTCATTGAGTCCTCCGAGTAGTCAGTCACGAGCCAGAGTCACAAGGAAAGCAAAGGCGTTAACACGTTGTCATAATCATGGATTGTTACGAAACACAAAATAATACATTCGCTACAATTGATTAGCTTATTGTCAGAGCAGCAAACAAACAACAAACGTCTTACTCTGCGATTATCATACCCGCATTGTGAAAGAACCATACCGCAACAAAGTTCTTCAGCAGTAAGCTAACTGATTCGAAAGAGAGGGCGTGATAGCGATGAATGTTCCAACCCATTCATATTCGGTATCAGCTTCCCTACCCCCGCCTCCGCAGCAACGTCCACAGCAGCCAGCTTTGATGAGACCCCTACAGCAACTGCAGCAACAGCAGCAGCAGCAGCAGCAGCAGCAGCAACAACAACAACAACAACAACAACAACAACAACAACAACAACAACAACAACAACAACAACAACAACAACAACAACAACAACAATTATCCTCTCCACTAAGCTTATATGCTACCACTTCTACTGAGAGTGTCAACTCTGGTTATTCATCCTCGGCTTCGAATTCGAATCATTTTCCTCAGCACTACATCTATCCACCATCCGCAGTAGTACCACCTCAACAACAGCAACCTACAACCGACATCTTACAACCTTATCCATCGACATCATCGACAACTTCTTCATTCCATCCCATAGATAATGTCCTTCAAAATGGGAGTGGAGAAAAACGAGGTCGGTTAGGCGGAGGATCATCTATGAGGTGGGGGCCTGCCAATCCCACGAAACGGCGACGATCTTCCGATTATATTCCGCCACGGACCATTCCTACCTCATTCACCAGTGTGACTGGAAGTTTTGCGGGGGCGGCTTTTGGGACTGGCTCGGCTACTGCAACTGCTGCTGTGTCTGGATCGTTACGGCGCAATTTATCTTTCAGTCGGATTGATCCCTACGTAAGTTACGCTCGAACGGGTCCTATCACTGGAAGTGGTAGTAGTGGTAGCAAAGATAATAATGTTAATAGCATGGATATGAATGATTCCAGCAGCGGTCAAACTGCCAATAATCAACATCATGGTTGTGGGGACCAACGTGTCCGGAGTATGAGCTTTTGACTTGCTATGGTAATGCATCATTACTTTGCAAAGAGTGCAACAAAATACAAAATATTATGCTTTGTCAGCAGATAGGAAGGGACTGATTGTGAAGCTTTGAATTGCCTTTGAATAGATACACCGAACTCACAGAAGGGCCCACAAGGGATCGACTCGTCTGTAGTTTGCAAATGCTCACAATTTAGCAAATATTTGGAACGGCGAGTCAAGTCGTCGATGATCATTATTTCTCCTCAGCGCACGTCATATTATGGTTAAGTTGGCCGACCACTCGCGCAGGACTTGTAACGAGTTTCTAGAAAAATCGGTTTATCCATCGTCCTTTGTGGTCAAGAGGAAGATGCGACTCAAGGTTTACGGCAATGGCCTGAGTGCCATGAGTAGATAATAATATGGTAATATTAGGAATCAATCACTATCCAAAAAATCAATGCCTATCTAAGATATATTTACGAAATGCAGCATCATACAAATACAACTTTTCCCCTTTCAATCAAAATTTATGCACGGCGATGCAACGGCTAGATTGCAGGCTGAAAAAACGATTCTCTAGCCGCAGACTAGACAAGGGGGAAAATGAAATGCGATAGTCCACTGATACGAAGAAAGATTTGCCGAAAGAAAAAAAACAATTTTCCTCTAATTTAGAATCGTGATCGGACTAAAACGAGTCCTGCGCCAGGTTGCTGCTCTCTTCGGAGCTCATACTGTACTGCTAGAGACACAACCAAGAAGATTCACCTCTCCTTTCTCGTTTCCGGAGTCAAGACAGGAGCAGAAACTTCAGAATCGCGAAATGAAACAGCTTTGAGACTCGTGCCCATCTCATTTCCTGTGACGCCCGGAGACGTTTTCGACTCCACCAACACGTTTTCGTCTGCTGTCATCATTAAAGCAAAGCTCTGATATGAAATCTTGCCACTGCCTTCCATGTCTACTTGCTTGACCATCTCCTCAATGATTTCATCGGCGCTCATCCCGCCGCTGTCGTCCTCGGGGAGAGCCACGACACCACTCAGTGCAAGCTTGAGATCATTTGCAGAAATGTAGCCTTTATCACCTCGATCAAAGCAACTGAAGGCAGCTCGAAGCTTCTCTTCGTCAATAATCTTGGATCTTTGCATTGCCGCAATGAGAAACTCAGTGTAGTCGATAGAGCCAGTCTCGGAAACATTAATGCGTTGGAACAGGTTTTCCACTTCAATGTCAGACACGTCCTTATGAAAGAAGTGGAGGTATCCCTGCTTGATGTCTTCAGCAGAAAGTACCCCATCACAGTCAGCATCCATCCCTCGAAACACCTTGTTAATTTCTTCTCGCTCCTCTTTTCTGAGAAGTTGAGATGCAATGTAAGTATAGACAACTTGTTGTAGCTTAATGGACGCATCTTTGGCAAAATCTTCCATATTCTCCAAGCAAGAAATCGAAGACTCGCCGTAAACCTCTATAAACTCAGCATGATGAGCTTTGATCGAAGTTTGAATCCATGGATGTTTCAAAGCCTGTTCGGCAGTGGGGCGCTCATCTTCTTCGTAGGTTAAAAGGTACCGCACAAAGTCTTTTGCTTCGTTTGAGACAACCTCCCACACAGGATCTCTAAAGTCGACGTTACCGATTAGAACATGCTCTCGTACCTCTCTATCATTGTCGCCTTCGAATGGGGCAAACCCCGACAACATGATGTAGCAGAGCACCCCGCATGACCACACGTCATACTTAGAGCCCTCGTACTCCATATGCAAGACTTCTGGAGGAACATAATGCACCTTTCCAACCAAATCAGTAAGTTTCACGCCATCCTCGTACGTAGTCGCCAAACCAAAGTCAATGATCTTCATCTGGTCGAGATCCTTGTTTTCTTCCAGCAGAATATTCTCTCTATAGGGAAAGGAAAGCAAGCAATAAATGGCAAAAATAAGAAACTCGCAACCAAATGCTTACAGAAATTACTGCCTCGTCAAACAGTAACAATACTTACAAATTGATATCACGGTGGACAATTTTGTGCGCTTGGAGAAACTTGACCGCGGAGAGTACATTAGTCATGAAAGCTGCTGCATCTCCTTCGACGAAACTACCTCGCACGTGCAATTCGTCCCAAAGCTCCCCTCCTTTACAGATGTCTGTGACGATGTAGCACTTTTCTTTATCCTCGTAGAAACCGTACAGTGTCAATATGTTTGGATGAGAAAGTCCTTTCAGCAGCTCGAATTCGTTCATAACTTGCTCGTAATCACTATCGCACATTCGTTCCTTATCAATGATCTTGATCGCTCGCTCTTCGCCTAGCCCGTTACCTTGTCGGGGGTATCCAATGTATACTTCCCCGAACTCACCCTCTCCCAGCATTTGACCGAGCTCATAAAAGTCCTCAAATCTCTCTTTTTTCTGTTGGACAAAGTTCTTGGGAGTAAAATGAACAAAGTCGAGGGCTGAACAAGATGCATTGAACGGCATGATAGATTTTTTCCGTTGTCTTTTAAGGGCCGGAAAGTCTGAAAGATCTGCTAACCGATTACAGCTAAGATCTGGCATGCTGAAAGGTTCAACATCTGAGTCCGAAGAACTTGTGCTGCAGTTCAAAACATCTCCAATTTTCAAACTGGCCTCTGAAGCGTTTCTGAATGATTCATTCGCTGCACTACCATCTGATTGTCGCTTTTTCCCTGCACCATCATTAGAACTATCACTGTTGTCATCTTCGCTGTCACTGTCACTGTCGAGAAATGATCGGCGGCGATTCATGAGCTTGGTTTGACCTAGTTTGTCTATCTCGCCATCCGAATCGCTGGCAAGGAATGAACGACGAATATCAATGTTTTTAGGTCGACTATGTTGATTCTTGCCTTTAGAATCTTCGTCGCTGGAGTACAGAAAGGAATGTCCGCACCCGCTCAATTTTGCGCTGTCGCTGTTGATCCCGTCGCCTTCTATAATATTATTATTTTCAGAGGGGTCCACCAGGATATGGCCCGGCTTGGTTATTATATCATGATCATCGTCTTTGTTGACAACATCGCCGTCACTTGAACGCTGATGTGGAATGTTTTGTAGGAATATTTGCTGATCAGCCGGACTTGGTTCTGCTCTGTTCAAACCTTCTCCAATAATGAGATGAGAGGGTGTTCCTGAATCTTCGTCTTTCTTTGCAACATTGCTTTCCGGCGGCGATGATACTACGATCGGACTATCCCGAGCTGCATCCGACTGCATATTAATTAACGACTCAGACATCTGAGATAGGAGATATTCAATAGCATTGTCCGTAAAATGCTCGTCTGGCTCGATCGCATCACTTTCGGTGTCCTGAGCCACAGGGAGTGATTCTGAGTCCAAATAGAGCTGTGCCGTCTCGTCTGTTGCAAGAGGCGATCCAGCCATAGATTTCCTTAACCCTCGCAGCTCTTTTTCCGTCCTCGGAGACTCCTCCATTGCTAGCTTTCCTGTGTTGGTGAATAAGTCATTTGTATCTGAGCAATCGAGATTTTTTATTTCATCAGCACCCGCAAGACCCAAATGATCTATTCTTGTCAAACCCTTCTCCATTCTCATCGATTCGAGTATCGCCAACTCTGTTTTGTCGCCTAGTGGTTCTTCCAGATCAACTGGTGCTCCCTCACTTTGAATTTCATAAACAGCTGAAAGATTGGAAAGAGATTCTGTTTTCAGCCTTTGCAATTCCTCCTGCATTCTCACAGATTCCCGCATTGCTCTTTCTGGTATATCTAGTATTTCTTCTCTTTCGGCTAAGTAACCTTCTGTTCCAGTATCATCACCATACACAAAAGTTGGTGTCAGTTTTTGAAGTTTTTCCCGCATTTCTACAGATATCTGCTTTTCTGATGCTTCTTCTATCTCTATTGGGTCATCTTCAATACTATCAACATCCACAAGACCAGATGCATCTATTCTTGTCAGCTTCTGCAGTTCCTCATGTATTCTAACAGATTCTTCCATCAACTCTGTTGCATTTGTAGGAACCTCATCTTCCGCTTCAAATACTTTGCAGTCGAGCTCAAAATTCATAAAAGGGCCTCTGGAGTTTTCGTCGAAAAAGGAGGAAAAGCTCATATTCAAATTTTTCTGATTCTCCCGTGCTTTTGACTTCGCCGTCTTCTTCTTGTGAGAGGATACAAATCGCTTTTTCTTAGTTTTCATCTCTTTGGAACGCTTGACAGAAATATCCTTCGTGGTTCCAGCATTCATGGGCCTCTCCATTACAGAATTATCGGATCGGTCTGTCGATTTTTTTCTCCCCATTATTTGCGGCTCGCTTCTGCAATTGTATTGTCCCACATGAGCGTCGGAGCTCTGCGATTTCTCCCCTGATTTATCTAGTGAAGACATTGAAACAACAGTTTCTGTACTATCAATTTTGTCAGCTTGCTTCGGCACATCACCGCATTGAGAGGTTTTCTTGCTGCTCCCATCGCGCCGCACAGGATTGCCCTTGTCCTGTGCCTTTGTTTTTCGTTGAGCTCTGTCACCATTTTCGTCTTTCTTAGCTTCTGCCAGATGATCACCGGCCTTCTTTTCCCTTTCCACTGCGGCGGCGGTAATTATGGCCCGATTCTTCTTCCACTCAAAAAGAGACCCGCCGAAATTCGACCCTGGAGGAAGGATGGATTGCTGATTTTCCAATACTGACATTGTTTTTTCATTGACAGCGCCTGAGCTGACCGACCGCCTGACCTTCTGCTTTTGACTGGGTAGAACATATTGTGCTCGGTCCTGCGCTCTGGAGCGTTCTGCCATTTTTCCAATACCTGCAGGAGCAGTCTTGTTGCGTTTGAGTTCCCCCCGTTTAATAGTAATCGTTGATGACTTGGTCACAGTTTGACGATGAATGGCCTTCAAGGCGATAACTGGACTCTTCGGCATCTGCCTTTGATTTCCACCATTCAAAGAAGCACTATCAGCTGGATAAATATCTGCCTCCAGGCTATGTACTCGAGTCAGCCTAGATCGGCTATGCGTGCGAAGAAGCTTCTTCTTTTCGCTCTTTGTTTCCAAGCTATGCACCCGAGATAACCTCGACTTGCTATGAGAGCGAGCAAATTCTTTTCGCGCGTCCGCTGCTCCTGCAATAGACATTTCTGACCCCTTGACCGCGAACGCCCTTCGTTGCGCTTTACTGTCTTCCAAAACGTTTCTGCGGATATTGCTGCCTTGTGCTTTTGAATCGCCAAGAAGATCATCGAGCAGCTTACTCAGTTCTTCTGGCTCAATACTGTCCGATTTTCCTAGCATTCGGGTAGATGAAAAGCCGGATGCCATTCTCATTTTTAAGCGTCGATCACTCTTACTGGGAAGTCGAATGGGTGTAGTGGATCCAGCTGTTCCAGCAGTTGAAAGGCTCCTTTGTAAATTGGGAGAAAGTGATATGGATCCAACCATCAAGGTTCCCTTGGGAGGTGTGAAGGTACGGCCAGGAATTTTCCTTCTCGGTATACTACTGAATCCGTCTGTAGATTTAGTTCGGCGGGGAAGCATCTTTCGATTGCTGGGCGATGATGATGTAAAGTTTGCTCTGCTAAACTTCTTCCTTTTTTCCTTCAGATCTGGTTTTGGTTCCAAGGCTTCCATAGAAATAGATCGCTCGCTCTCCTCGACCTGATGTAAAGAAATAGATTGTTCACTGTCATCATCAGACTCGGCGAGTTTGGGTGGAGTCGCCATGGCTCAGTAGCTTGGTAGACTTGGGTCTTGGGTTATTCTCAGCTTGGAGAGAATCTCCGCCCTTTCGCAGAGTCGTCAAAGGATTTTCGTTTGTCTTAATCTCCTTCAGACTTCAGATAGTCTGTGCCTGACTTCGACTACTGCTTACACTATCGACTTGTAAATCTGTGCCGAAGTACAATCCAATACGAGGGATTCAGGTTGCCCTGTTTGTGCTAAAACGTCTTGAAAAACTCTTGACTCGATCAAGAGTCATTACTTTGGTTTCAGTCAAAAATTTCGGATTTTGACTCCTCCTCGACGAATTACACTCTTGACAAAAACAATAATTACACATTGCTTACAGTGTTACTGTATTACTACCTGTACTACCGTAGCTACAGTAATTTTTAGGTGAAAGACCTCATGCACCAGTCGTGCTTCATCACTGCACTCTCTCATCAGACAGCAGTACACGTAGACCCTAGGGAGCTTTGCTACTACTAGTAGAAGTGAACGAGTAGCCCCGAGGAGCGAGGAGCACCTCTCATGCTGGCAGATACGAGGTTCCGCTGATGTTTAAAACTTGTGTTGCCGCTGCTGTCAGGGAGCCGTATTGCCTGCAGCAGCATGAAGAAAACCATTGCATCATGAATGTGTGTCTATCTGAAAGCAGCACGATCCTCTAAACCCAAAAAGCCGCCACTCCAATAATAGCTACTCAGTCATTGCAGTAACCCGGAAAGTATCGAGTAAAATTCAATCACATTCAACCCAGTGAGATGCGTCGTGCTATTATATGGTTATATCCAGGCTTGGTCGCTAACTACCTGAAACAAGTACGGGTACGTCACAGCCCCATTTAACTCGTTTACTTTCTCCAAATGCAACTCGACCAAAAAATAAAACAATGGGGTGTAGGCACGGACAGAGTGTTTGAAAGGCTCCATCATGTAGGTCAACGATACATTCCTTTTCTAAAAGACTGCTTTCCGTAGAGGGTTGTTTCGATTTGTTTTTGGTTGAAAAATTGTTGTTTTCGCTTTGATTTATCTACCACCTTGAGATGCATCGTATTCACTCTCTAGGGTGTACTCTGATTGTGTTTCAATGTCGGACTGTCGAAAGATTTCATTAAAGGCGTCGGGTTGCTTCACGCCCAGGAATCGAATGCCAAAAATTAAAAGTAGAGTCGAAATTCCTAGAAGGATACCCCAAACTCCCATGGAAAAGAGAAACAATGCTACCAGAAGATCGACCATGTATCGCCCCCGGAAAGTAAAGAGCAATTGGCCAAAGGTCGAAGCTTCTATGCGTGACACCAAGATTCGAGGAGCCTCCACCGAAACAAAGAGCATGACCACACATACCAATCCTACTATAGTTCCGACCAAAATGTGGAGGTATGCAGGCTGAACGGCGAATTTAAAGGCTACAACAGCATTTCCCTGTTAATTAGTGGGTTGATGGTTGGTGGTAGATGGTAGAGGTGGCATTACAGTGAATGCGGTGAGACACTGCTGCACTGGCTTGGAGAAGGTAACTCAGGACAGAATTTGAATGCTGCATCCGCACGATATGACTCTGACTCAAATACACAAAAGCGATAACGTGTCATGGACCCCGGCTTTTCCCGCAGCCCGAAGCTGCCACGCTGCCACCAACAAATGCGCAAAAGCCGTCACAAAATAACTTACAATATATAATAAGGCCGACAATGTTCGGAACGATCTGGTTAAGCGATGTTTCGACGACATCTTGCTGCTCGCAATGGAGTCCATGGAGGTGTT
>Ga0210025_1001372_pt1 | contig 26596 bp, 18 predicted proteins | sample CryGeyme20150102_FD_183989 | JGI IMG/M metagenome (GOLD analysis project Ga0210025, IMG submission 183989) | Groundwater microbial communities from Crystal Geyser aquifers in Utah, USA - Crystal Geyser metaG 2015-0102 (SPAdes) (version 2) | ecosystem: Environmental > Aquatic > Deep subsurface >... | reverse complement strand
AGCTACGGCAGGGCCGCCATCCGCGCCGACTGCTTCACCCCAAGCCCCGACCGCTACGCCGCCCGCCCCGCCGGTCGGCGTGGCACCGGGCGCGCCGCTGGGGGCGGTCCAACCGTTGGCGATCGAGCCGCCCGCGGTGGAACAGCCGCACCCCCCGGCGGGGCCCGCGGCCGCCCCTCCGCAACCGGCGCCGACCGCCCCGGCGACCCCGCCACCGATCCCGCCACCCCCACCCGCCATTGCCACCCCGTCGGCGCCACTCCTGCCGCTACCGGCGACGCAACCGCCGGGGGGGGCACCGCCCCGCCTCACGCCGCCCCCGACGCCGCAACCGCCCACCCTGAGGCCATCGCCGCTGCCATCCCTCACGCCGCCACCCCTGGCCACGCCAAAGGTCGAGCAACCCCCTGCCGCGCCCGCCCCGCTGCCCACCGCCCCGCCCCGCGTGAGTTCGGCGCCACCCCCGGCCGCGACCCCGGCCGCCACCCCAGCCACCCCCGCAACCCCGGTGGTACCCGGGGTGGAGGCGACCCCGGTGGTGCCCGCCCCCCCTGCGGCCTCGGCGCCGCAGCCGGGGGGGGAGCCGGCCGCCCACTCCCACCGCCCGCCGCGCGACGGCGCCGAGCTCGCCCAGTGGCTCTACAACCGCGCCACTGGCCGCGACTCCGTCGCCACCGTTGAGATGGTCCTCACCAGCAGCTCGGGCCACGAGCGGGTGCGCCGCTTCGAAAGCCGGATGGTGCGCCACGACACCCTGCAGGACTCTCTCATCCGCTTCACCTACCCCAGGGACATCGACGCCACCGCCTTCCTCACCCGCGAGCGGGAGGGCGACGACGCGGAGCAGTTCCTCTACCTCCCAGCCCTGCGCCGGGCGCGGCGGATCGTCGCCAAGCAGAGGGGCAAGAGCTTCGTCAACTCCGACCTCTACTATCAGGACCTGGATCGCCGCCGCCCGGACCAAGACCGCCATCGCCTCCTGGGCGAGGCGAAGGTGGGGCCGTACCTCTGCTGGATCCTCGAATCGATCCCGGTCGATCCCGAGTCGAGCGTCTACGGCAAGAGCGTGACCTGGATCGACCAGGCGACCCTGATGCCCGTGCAGGGCGAGTCCTTTGATCGCAAGGAGAAGAAGATCAAGGAGAACCGCGTCCTGCGGCTCGCGGAGGTGCAGGGGATCTGGACCGCCATGGAGAGCGAGGTCACCACCATCGACCCGCACCACACTACCCGCTTGAAGGTGGGGGAGATCCGTTACAACGTCGGCCTCAAGGCCGCCGACTTCAACGAGCGCGCCCTGCAACCGTAACCACCGCGACCACCCCTCTCCGCTCCAAGCCGCCGCCCACGCGGCCGCCGCGGCCCGCGCCAATCCCCATCCACCGACACGGAGGTCCCATGGCGACACCCACGCCTGTTGTTGTTGCGCTCCTGCTCTCCCTCGCCCTCGGCGCCGCCGGCCACGCCACCGGGCTGAAGTCGGAGCTCACCCTCCAAGGCGCCACCGACCTGCGCCACGACGAGGCGCACGAGGACCGCTGGGACGGTCGCAGCCAGATTGACCTCACTGCCGAGGGCACCTGCGCCGAGCCGTGGCAGTGGAAGACGGCGGGACGGATTCAGGGCGACTCGTTCGGCGACGGTGGCTTCTTTGGCCGCGGCGAGACGCGCAACGAGGTGGATGTCGACCTGCGCGAGGCGTACCTCCGCTACGAGAACGACCGGTTCGCGGTGCAGGCGGGCAACCAGATCGTCAAGTGGGGAAAGATGGACGAGCTGGTGATCACCGACAACGTCAACCCGCAGGACCTCGACCAGTTCATCATCCCGTGGCTCGACGACCGCAAGCTCGCCGTCCCGATGGTGGCGGCGGAGGCGTACTTCGGCCCGACCACCGTGGAGTTGCTCCTGCTGCCGCGCCCCTTTATCCACCGCGTGCCGTTCTTCGACTCGGACTGGGCCCTGTTCCGCCACAACCGGCAGGTGGGAGCGGACGCCACCAGTAGCTACCCGGACGTCGCGGCGCGTTATCTCGACCTCGGCGTCAACGTGAACGCCCCCGGGTGGGGCGACAGCGAGATCGGCGGCCGCCTCCGCTCCACCGCCGGGACCGTGGACTTCGCCATCGACGGATTCGTCTACCACCAGCGTTTCCCGGTCTTCCACGGCGACGGACCCACCCTTGCCGCCCTCTTCGCCCCGGAGGCGACCGGAGCTGCCCTGACCAGCCCGACGATCGGTGGAGTCGTGCGCAACCGTTTTCTCAACGCCAACCCGGAGGCGACCGCGAGCTACCCGTGGGTGGCCACCCTGGGCGGCGAGGTCGAGACCACCCTCGGCGACTACGGGGTGCGCGCCGAGGTCGCCCGCACCCTCGGCGGCCAGTACCAAGGTGAGGCCCCGGACGGGACGGTCACCGTCTTCACCGCGGACCAGACCCTCCTTGGCGTTGGCGGAGACCTCACCCGCAACGCCTTCTACGGCAACCTCCAGCTCGTCCAGCAATGGGTGGAGGAGGCGGGCTCGCTCCTGTTCGTCGGCAAGCAGGCGGCGACGGTGGTCGCCACCCTCCAATACGACCTCCTCGCCGGCACCCTCACCCCCGCCCTCTACGCCGCCTGGGACCTGGGTGACAACGCCAGCTACCTGCGGCCGCGCCTGGAATACAAGGTCAACGACCGCCTCACCGTCGAGGCGGGGCTGGAGCTCTTCACCGGCAACAAGCACACCGCGCTGGGCTCCTTCACCGCCAACGACCAGGGGTACGTGCTGGCGACGCTCGGATTCTAACGGTCGGGTTCCACCCACCACGTCCCGCCGCCGGGTCCACGGCACATCGCCCCTTCCCCCTCTTTGCAGGATTCCCTGCTGCCCAACCCCACCCCTGGCCCCAGACCCTGAACCTCCACGGCTGGCCCACCGGGCCGATCCATGGCTGACCACCCTCCACGGAAGCCAGACAAACGCGCACCGCGACCGGGCGGAGTCTGGCTCGCCTACCTCGACCATCCGTGGCTAACGCTGCTGGTGATCGGAGTGGTCACGCTCTTCCTCGGCACCCAGGCGGCACGGGTCCCGTTCGACACCTCGCTCGAATCGCTGGTCGTGGAGAACGATCCTGATCGTGTCTTCTTTGAGCAGCTTGAAGACCACTTCGATACCGGCGAGTTCGTCGTCGTCGCCCTCGAAGGGCAGCGCATCTTCACCCACGACAATCTCACCCTGCTCGCCCAACTCACCAACCATCTGGCGGCAATCGACGGGGTCGACGAGACCACCAGCCTCACCAACGTCGAGGACATCGTGGGCGACGAGGAATCCTTCACCGTCGGCCCCTTTCTTGAGGAGATCCCGAAGGACGAAGAAGCGCTGCGCCGGCTCCGCATGCGCGCCACGGACAAACCGCTTTACCGCGGTGCCCTGATCTCCAAAGATGCCAAGACCGGTTCGGTCATCGTCGAGCTCACCCCCCACCTGCAGGGGAAAGATCACCAGCAGGTGATCGACGCGATCCGTGATGACGTGGAGCGGGAGGGCGGTGGGCGAACTCATCTCGCCGGTAAGCCGGTGATGGACCACTACACCGCCCTGTTCATGCGCCTGGATCTCCAGCGATTCATTCCCCTCACCGTTGCCCTGATGGCAATCATCCTCTGGGTCCTCTTACGCAACGGCTTCGGCGCGGTCCTGCCCCTCATCGCCATGGGGCTTTGTCTCGTCTGGTCGGTGGGCGTGCTCGGGCTACTCGGTGGGACGATCAACAACATCACCACCATCCTCCCCCCCGTGATGATGGCCCTGACGGTTAGCGTAGCGATCCACCTCCTCAGCATCTATCAAGACAACCTCGCCTCGGCCCGCTTCGCCGCGCCACCGGAGGGGGTGCCAGTCGAGGCGGAAGAGAACCCCGATCCCTCCACCCACCGGCTGATGGCGAGCTGGTTCGGCCGCCTGGGTGGCGACCCATCAACCCCAGCACCACCGCCGCCCGCGGGTGCCGCCAGCGACCTTGCCGCCTGGAGCGTACGCCTCGGCGATGAAACGGCCTCCCTCGCCCACAACCGTGAGGTTATCGTCGCGACGATCCGGGAGCTGTGGAAACCGTGTGTCATCGTTACCCTCACCACGGTGGCTGGTTTCATATCGCTGGTCGTCAGCGACATCCCGCCCATGCGCCACTTCGGCGTTTCCGCGGCGATTGGGATGCTCTTTTCGTTATTGATCGCCTTCACCCTCCTGCCGGCGTGCTGGCTTCTCGTCCGCCGCCCGGTGGCGCGCCGCCACAACCCGCTAGAGCCAGACCTCTTCGACGAGCTCCTCCTCCGCCTCGGTGGGCTGGTGACCCACCAGCCGCGGCGAATCATCCTCGTCGCCATCCTCGCCGCCATCCTCGCCGCCATCGGCGTCCTCCGACTGCGGGTCGAGACCAACCTCCTCGAGTACTTCGACAAGGAGACCACCCTCGTCCGGGACACCCTTTACGTAGAGCACAACCTCGCGGGGGTCGAGGACGTGCGCATCTCCCTGCGCGCGGACGAACCCGACGGAATCCTCACCCTCGATACCCTGCACCACATGGAGGCCCTCGTCCGCTTCCTTGAGCAGCAACCGGGGGTCGACCGGGTCACCTCCCTCCTCGACTACCTCAAGGAGATGAACCAGGCGTTCCATAACGAACAGCCGGCGTACCACCGCCTCCCCGACAGCGAGCCCCTCATCCAGCAATACATGCTGCTCTACGACGGCAAGGACCTCCGCCACTTCCTCGACGAGGACCGCCAGTGGGCCGCGGTCTACATGCGACTCCACGAACACTCCTCCGCGAAGATCAGCCAGCTCATCGACGAGACCCACCGCTACCTCGCCGCCGACCTCCCCACCACCCTCACCAGCCACGTCACTGGTTCCGCGGTCCTGGTGACCAACCTGATCGAGACCCTGATCCGCTCCCAGATTCAAAGCCTCGGACTCGCCTCGGTCGTGATCTTCGCCATGGTCGCTCTCTTCTTTCGCTCCATCCGGACCGGCCTCCTGGCGATGCCGCCCAACCTGCTCCCCATCCTCCTCAACCTCGGTCTCATGGGCTGGCTCGGGATCCCCCTCGACACCGCCACCGCAATGATCGCCGCCGTGGCCATCGGCATCGCGGTGGACGACACCGTCCACCTCATGTCCACCTACCACGGCCACCTCGTGGCCGGCGCCTCCCCGCCCCAGGCCGTCCGCCTCGCCCTCGCGGACAAGGGACGCGCCTGCATCTTTACCACCCTCGTCATCACCGCCGCCTTCGCCATCGTTACCGTCTCCCGCTTCCTCCCCACCGCCCATTTCGGGGCGCTATCGGCGATGACCATGGTCTTTGCACTCCTGGCAGACCTCTTCTTCACCCCGGCACTCCTGCTCACGGCCCCGCGCCTGCTCACGCCCCGAACTCGTGAGAGGTGTCTCTTGAACCCCTAAGAATCAGCAGCGAGTCGGTAATATGCCTTCTGGTACTCGACGACGCTGGGGCTTAGCTCCATGGCGTGGCGGTAGCTGTGCAGGGCCGCGACTCGGTCGCCGGCCAGTTCGTGGCACTGCCCTAGCCAATAGGTGGCGCTGCCGCTCTCCGGTTGGCGGGCGACCCGCTGTTCGGCAACGGCCCGGGCGCGGCGTAAATGGATCTCGGCGCTCGCGTTGTTGCCGAGCTGGCGGTAGCTGCGGGCGAGGGAGAGGTTGGTGGAGACGCTCTCCTGCCCCTGCTCCCGCTTCTTGGCGATGCGCGTGAGGTCGAGGGTGATCGCCTCCACGAGGTACCTCTGGGCCGTCTGCTCGTCGCCGAGTCGGCTCTGGCAGGTGGCGAGCTTGCGCAGGATGGAGCAGCGCTTGGGTTCCCGGTCGTGGACCCGGGCGTAGAGCGTGGCTGCGGTTTGCCACCGCCCGTACCGCTCGTAGCGACCGGCGAACTTTTCGAAGCCGTTGTAGATCCGGTTGTCGACCCGCGCACGCGCCGCCGGGGTGGCGTAAGAGGCGGAGGTGGAGGCCACGGCCAAGAGGACCACCGCCGCGGTGGCGGTGCCGATCCATGCGGTGAGGCCGCGGTGCGAGCGCCCCTCCGTCACCTCCCCCTGTCGAAGACGGCTGCGGTGGTCGTGCCAGTAGGCAATCGCCATGAAGGCGAGGGCGGAGGAGATCAGGACCTCGGCGAGCTCCGCCTCGTTGAAGTGCAGGGGGTCGAGCTCCAGCACGGCACCGGTAAAAAAGAAGGGCCACAGGAAGCAAGGTGGCGACGCGACTCCCCGTCTGTTGAACCATAAGGCGGGAGACCACCGCCAGCGCACTACCCATGGGTAGACGACGCCGTAGACCACCATGCCCAACGCCATCCCGTACTCGATTGCACGCTTGAGGGGGGTCGCCACCGGGCCGGTAACGAGGTTGTGGAGGTTGGCCTCGTGCTGGAGGTTGTGCGCCTGGAGGAGGGCCGGGGTGGCGAAGGAGAAGATCCGCTGGCCCCAGGAGATCTCCTCGCCGGTGACGTAGAAGAGGCTCGCGGCCAACAGGGCGAAGTACCACCGGTACGGCGAGCGCACGCAAGCGAGGCGAAAAGAGAAGAGCAACGCGGTGGCGAAGAACCAGAACTGCGCCCACTCACCGACCATGTCCTCATAGGTCGCCCACAGGTAGGCGATGGGAAAGCAGATGGCGAGCACCCCGTAGAGGGTGACGACGGCGACGAAGAGGAGGGAGACGAACAGGGCGGTGTCGCGACGATCCATGGGGCGGCTCGATGCGGAGAGACGGCGATCCTATCTCATCGGCGACGCCCGGAGGTGATGCCAGCCGGGCCTCCCATGCAGGCGGTGCGGCGGAACGTCTCCATTAGGGTCCTTAGAAAAAAAAGAGGCCCGCAACCGCGGGCCTCGGATCTTGGTGGACGGCGGGGCAGGCTTGCCCGCCCCGCCGTCCACGCTACTGCCGCCCTTTGGGCGTTCCTATTTTTTCAGCGGGCAGAGCTTGCCCCCGTTCCGGCTGGCGCCGTCCACCACCTCGAAATCGCCACGCTCAAGGCCCGGGCCAATCGGCTGGGCGCAGCTCGTGTCGATCTTCGTGTGGAACTTACCCTCCACGTAGAGGGTGATCTCCGTGCCGAGGGTGCCATCCTTGTTGGCCCCGACGAGGTTGATCTCATCGCCCGGGCGGACATGCCCCGTGTAGACCCTCTTCCCCTTCTTCTGCTGCACCTCGACGAAGCAGGCGGTGGCGCCGTGGTAGTGCAGGGTCAGGTGGGTAACCTTGCCGTCACAGCTATGCCCGGTGTCGTCGGCCGGCGGTGCAGGCGGTGTGGGCGGGGTGACCTCTTCGGAGTCGCTGTCACCGTCGTGGTTCGAGTCCTCGCCGGAGTCGCCGTCCGACTTCGGGCAGCCGGAGAGGGTGGCCTCGGAGTCACTGTCACCGTCGTGGTTGGCGTCGATGCCCGAGTCGCTGTTCAAATGGCCGGGGAGCGCCTCCGAGTCGCTGTCGCCATCGTGGTTCGAATCCTCACCCGAGTCGCTGCCCGTGCCCGTGCTGCCGCACGGTGACTCGACGGGGCAGAGGAGCGAGAAGCCGCGGCTGGCCCCATCCACCACCTCGAAGTCGCCGCGGATCAGGCCGGGACCAATCGGCTGGGAGCAGCTCGTGTGGATCTTCGTCTGCAGCACACCGTTGACGTAGATCTCAATCTCCGTCCCGAGGGTCCCGAACTTATCGGTGCCGGTGAAGGAGAAGCTGGCGCCAGGGGCGACGTTCCCTTCGAAGACCACCGTGTCGTCTTTCTCTTCCACCCGCACCACCGCCGCGGCCGTGCCGTGGTAACGCAGGGTGAGGGTGGTGACCTTCCCCTCACAGCCGCACGGCTCTTCGGGAGGGGTCTCTTTGCAGGTCACCGTCGCCGTGTCCGACGCCTCGCAGACCGCGCCGCTGGCCAAGGAGCCGGTGACCGTCACCGTGTTGGTGGTGGTCGCGCAGACGCTCCCGACCTTCGAGACCGTCTGACTCTCGCCCGTGGCGAGCGCCGGGAGGGTGGCGATCACGCCCAGCTTGTCATCGACCACCTGCACGTTGGTCATCGGAGGCCCGTTGTTGGTCACTACGTAGGTGTAGGTGACGTTCTGCGCATTGCAGCCCGGAGTCGGCGGGGGCGTGCAGCCACCCCCGGCCGCCTCGGAGTCACTGTCACCGTCGTGGTTCGTGTCGACGCCCGAGTCGGTGTCGGTGTGGCCGCCGGTGCAGTTCGACGATGCGGCCGCCTCGGAGTCACTGTCACCGTCGTGGTTCGTGTCGACGCCCGAGTCGGTGTCGGTGTGGCCACCGGTGCAGTTCGACGATGCGGCCGCCTCGGAGTCACTGTCACCGTCGTGGTTCGTGTCGACGCCCGAGTCGGTGTCGTAGCTGGTCGAGGGGGTGGAGGTGATGGGGCAGAGCTTGCCGCCCGTCTTGCTCGACCCGTCGACCACCACGAAGTCACCCCGCACCAGCCCCGGCCCGATGGGCTGCGAGCAGCTCGTGTGGATCGTGGTGTGGAGGGTGCCGCTAACGTAGATCTGGATCTCGGTGCCAAAGGTCCAGTTCTTGTCGGTTCCGATGAAGGAGAAGACCTCACCGGGTGCCACCGTGGCGCTGAAGACCACGTGGCCGTCCTTCTTCTGCTGGATGGTGACAAAGGCCGGCGCCGCGCCGTTGTAGCGCAGGGTCAGCTCCGTCACCTTGCCCTCACAGCCGCACTCGCCGGCCACCGGGGGCACCGCGGTGCAGTCGACGACCTCCGGAGAGGCGGTCTTCACCACCGTCAGGTTGCAGGTCTCGACGGTGCAGTTGGCAGAGCAGCCGTCACCATCGGTGGTGTTGCCGTCGTCACACTGCTCAGTCATGTCGAGGATGCCATCACCACACTGGGGCAGCATGCAGCTCGCCTGGCAGCCATCGCCGTCGATGGTGTTGCCGTCGTCGCACTGCTCACCCGAATCGACGACGCCATCGCCGCAGCGGGGCAGGGAACAATCCGCCTGGCAGCCGTCACCACTGGCGTTGTTGCCGTCATCGCACGCCTCACCCGCGTCGACAATGCCGTCGCCGCAGCGAGCCAACATGCAGTTGGCCTGGCAACCGTCACCATCGACGGTGTTGCCGTCGTCGCACTGCTCACCCGAATCCAGCGTTCCGTCGCCGCAGCGGGGCAGAGAGCAATCCGCCTGGCAGCCGTCGCCGTTGACCGTGTTGCCGTCATCGCACGCCTCCCCAGGATCCACGATGCCGTCACCGCAGAAGGGCAGGGTGCAGTCGGCCTGACAGTTATCACCGTTGACGGTGTTGCCGTCGTCGCACTGCTCGCCGGGATCCACGATGCCGTCACCGCAGCGCGGCAGAGAGCAATCGGCCTGGCAGCCATCGCCGCTGACGTTGTTGCCGTCATCGCACGCCTCACCCGCGTCGACAATGCCGTCGCCGCAGCGAGCCAACATGCAGTCGGCCTGGCAACCGTCGCCGCTGACATTGTTACCGTCGTCGCACTGCTCGCCAGCGTCGAGGGTCCCATCGCCGCAGCGGGGCAGGGAGCAGTCGGCCTGGCAACCGTCGCCGTTGACCGCGTTGCCGTCGTCGCACGCCTCACCCGCGTCGACGATGCCGTCGCCGCAAATCGCGTTCATGCAGTCGGCCTGGCAGCCATCACCATTGATCAGGTTGCCGTCGTCACACTGCTCACCCGCATCGAGGATGCCGTCACCACAGATCGGATTCCTGCAGTTTGCCTGGCAGCCGTCGCCATCGACGTTATTGTTGTCGTCGCACTGCTCACCCTGGTCGAGGTAACCGTCGCCGCACCGAGCGACCGTGCAGTTGCTGTGACAACCGTCGGTCTCGTCGAGGTTCCCGTCGTCGCACTCTTCCCCCGCGTCGGTGATGCCATCGCCACAAACCGGAATCGTGCAGTCGCTGCGGCAGCCGTCGGTGTCGTCGAGGTTGCCGTCGTCACACGCCTCGCCCAGGTCGGTGATGCCGTCGCCGCAAACCGGCAGGGTGCAGTCATTGCGACAGGTGTCGAGGTTATCTTGGTTGCCGTCGTCGCACTGCTCTCCGGGATCAAGGATGCCGTTGCCACAGGCATAGGTCACGGCGGTTACCGTAAAGTCGAGATTGTCGAAGATGGGCCACTGGCTGCTCGCGGTGGAGGTAGAGAGGCCCGAATTGCCGCCATCAAAGTCCGCGTTGAAGTTGAGGCCTGGCCAACTCTGCTGGGCGATCGTGGCGTCGATAAAGATGCTGGTAGCCTGGATGAAGGTGACCGGCGGCAGGATGGAGATCGCCGCCACGCTCACCGGTGCCTGAACCGCGATCGTGTCGAGGGAATCCACGCTCGGATCGACATTCACCACGAGCCGCAAGGACCCATCCGTTGCCGTTCCAATACCGGTTTGGAGGGTGGAATCACGATCGAAGTTTTGCCCTGCGTCCTCCAGCACGATGCCAAACAGCTTTCCGTCGTTGGTCAATCCTGAAAAGACCGGAAAGGTGAGATCCGGCGCGCCGCCGTCACCCAGCAGGTCGATCTGCCCCGTGGCCCAGTTGAAATACGCAGCGTCAGCCGCATCAAGGGGCATGCCGATATAGGTCGCCACCGTGATCCCCTGGAAATTGATGTGAGGATTGGTGGGGCCGGAGACGATCCTTACCGCTGAAAGGGCAGTGACCTCGTCGTACGCCGTGCCGGAGCCGATGTTGACCCCGGAGATCGAGGAGATCCCGACGATCGTAAAAAGGATGTCTCCAACGGTGACATTCGGGTCGGCATCGCGGTTGATGTGAAACTCGGCGCTGTTGTCGGATAGGAGAGTCGCCACACCGGAGGAGAAAAGAGGCGCGACAGGGCTCGCTGCCAGAACCCGAGAGGCAGCCAGCAACGGCACACAGAGCAAGACAAAGGAGAAACAAAGACGTTTCATAGTCGATCTCCCTATAAAGAAGTTGCGCCACCAAGGAACGGGCTTACCAGAACCACAGCAAGAGCCATGCCTACGTCCGAGAAGGTCATCCTGTTCGGTAACCTTTTGTTAGACCTTGGTGGAGAGGCAAATGCGATCCGCTCGATAAAAACGCGATCTCACATTGAGACAACTCCCTGCCCACTTTGATGGAAAACCGATACGGGTTACCCGCTACTTCCAATGCTTCCAACCGATGGCAAAGGGTTGCCTCGCGAGTATTCCGAGTTTTTCGCCGGACGCACAAACAAAGGGGCAGGGAGCCATGCAGCCTCCCTGCCCCAGACGATTTGCCGGATGGACCCTTTTAGTTAGATCAGATGTCCATCTTCTTGCGGGCGACGCCGGCCAGCCCCACGAGGCCGAGTCCCATCAGGATGATGGTGCCAGGCTCCGGAATGGCGGAGGCGTTAAGGGTGTAGTCCGCGTTGTCAAACAGATCCCAGCCGGAACTTCCGCTCGGAGCGCTGAAACCAGCGTTGCCACCGAAAATGTCAGGCCCGAAGAGCAACGGGCTCCAGTTCTGCGCAGAGATCGTTCCATTCAAGAAGAAGTCCGAACCCTGGATAAAGGTGAGGGGCGGCGGGGTGCCGGGCGGCAGGATGATCGTCGGCGCAATAACGGCCAACACATCGAGGGGATCGGTCGCCGGATCAATGTCCGCCCGCAGGCGGGCGGTACCATCAGACGCACTGGTAATACCGGTCTGGATACCTGAGTCCCGGTCGTAATTGACGTTGCCATCCTCGTAGAGGAAGCCGGCAAGCTTACCGTCGTTGGCGACGGCGCCGAGACCGACAGGAGCGATGAAGTTATAGATGTTTCCGCCGGCGGCTGCACCATTGTCGTCGATGGTACCGGTGGACCAGTCGAACCAGGCCACATCGGTACCATCCAGGGGCGCCGCGGTGTACTGCGCCATGGGGATGCCCTGGAGGTTGACAAAGGGCGCGCCCGCCGAAGCGATCTTCGTGGCCGTCAGCATCGTCAACTCATTGTAGACGGTGCCCTGCCCGATGAGCGTCTGGGAACCGGGGACCGTCGACTTCTCGATGGTGTTGATGCCGACGATGCTGATCGTCATGTCACCCACGTTCACGGTCCCACTGCCATCGCGATCAAAGATCAATTCGGCGCTGTTGTCTGACAGGAGCGTGGGATTATTGTGGCCATCGAACAACCCCGCCACCGACAGTCCGGCGTTTGCATACGGGGCAAACAGGAGGGGTGCCGCAAGGGCACCGAGCAAGAACTTGTTGGTCGATTTCATCTTTGTTTCTCCTTACCTGCGGGTTGGGGGAGGTAACCGGTTAGGTCGTCGCATCCGACTCTCTGCCCACGGACAAGCAAGTGCGATGCCATTGAGATTTCGTCCGCCGGTTATCATCATGAGTTCCTTTACTTACAACGGCTTACACTCCATTCGACGGAGTGCGTGTCCTAAACGCTCGCCTTCACTCGCCACTGCCACGCCAGAAATCTGCAAAGATTGCTGACAACTGGGGGCGGCAACGGTCACGTCCGGGGTGTGGGAACACGATGCATCCCTTATATCTCAATCACTTATCGCCACACCTGTCGGCTGTAAAGGATTTCAACGCACCTGCCGGAGCCGTCAACAACAGCCGGTGCTCCGGAACATAAGTTCTTGTATTAACAAATGGTTACCTGTTCCTGTCGGCAGTGGCAGGCGCGGAAACACAAGCCGGGCCATCGCCGCAAGTACGTTTCCCATCCCGACTCAGCGCGGGAGCACAAACGATCGCGGGTTGCGCCGACCACTCCTCACCGAGGGCACCCCTGCCCACCCCAATCGCACGAAAGCCACCCCCGTGCCTCCATCCGACAGGGCGGCGAGGCGATCACGCAGTTCTCGTAACACATCCTCGGGAACTGCTGGCGCCGAGGTCCGAAGTTGCAACGGCAGAATACCCGCGGCCGCGAAGGGCTGCATCGCAAGACCGGCGGCCGTCGCTTTCAACCAGAGACGCTGCAACGACCGCCCTCCTTCGAAAAAGCAGTCAGGGGAACGCACGGTCAACAGACCCAGAGCAGGAGCAAAGCGGCACGGCAGATCCGCCACTCGCCACCCCAGGAAACGCCATGCCCCGATACCGTTTAAAAGCCGCATCACGGACCAATGGCGAAGTGCCACAAAGATCGGGCGGAAAGGGATCTCAACCTCGAGTGCCCCGGGAGGCAACCCCTCCTCCGCCGTAAGATGCCATCCCACATCGAAGCGGATCGATTTAAACAACTCCCGATGCAACGGCTTCCATCGGAAACGCTCCCGCTCCGCAAGTCGCAATAACCTAAGCGCCGCAGACCGCTTCTCTCGCGTGTCCATCCAGAGCAACTGGCTACCGGAGATTACCTCCGCCTCCCCTTTGACACCATCCAACAGCGTCCGTGATACCGGCCTAAAGCGAAACAACCGCCGATTCGTGCACCGCCTTGGAATGGCGTCATCCAGTTCGCTTGCACAGGGATCCGCCGGAGTCAATTCAACCACACACACAAGATCCGGAGACTCCCTGTCTGAGCACAGGATAACCGACGCGCGGTAACCGAGGGTACTCGCCCGGATAACCATGTTTTCGACCGCCGCACCGCAGGCAATGGCAGTGAGTGCACGACCCACGTCGGAGAGGGAGTCAGCGCGGCACCTGTCCACCCAGAGACGAATCGAAGTAGAATTTACTTCAACGCACCACGGCTGAGAGTTATCGCCGGATGGAGCACAGACGGCTGCCGCCGTTATGTTGTCTACGACCTCGATGGGGATAGTCATCTCCCCTCCGCCGCCATTATCCAGACTGTCGCTACACTATTGATCCATCGACCAAGCATGACCACTAACCCACCGCGTCGCCCGCAAATGAGCATCTCCAGAGATACTTTGTTGGGTGGTTTACGTAATTTACTGCGAAGTTCCTTCCGCAAGTAAGACAGGATCCGGAAAGACATACCCACCCCCAACACCATGCTTACTGAACACAAGATGCCACACCTGGATCTTCCGTGCTCTGAAACCAGCCACAGAAGAAAGAAGATAGTAGCGCCATGTACGCAAGAATCGGTCATCATATACGGACGGATTGTGGCGTCGAATCTCTTCCCAATGAGCTTCAAGATTGCCATCCCAACATTGCAACGTTTTGGCGTAGCTATAGCCTATATTTTCCAGATGCTCCAGAACAAATAGCCCCTCGTACGCCTCGGAAATATGCTTCATGGAGGGTACGAAACAACCTGGGAAAATGTATTTTTGCAGCCACGGATTGGCGAAATCCGAGGTATTGAAGCCAATCGTATGGAGGAAAAATAGGCCATCGTCATTCAGACAAGAGAAAACCTTCTCCATAAACGTCCGATAGTAGCGATTTCCAACATGCTCAAACATCCCGATTGCGGTAATCCTATCAAATGTTTGATCCAGGTTACGGTAGTCAAGATAGCGAAGTTCCACAGGCAAACCGTTGCAGAGTTCCCGCGCTCTCTTCAACTGCTCCTCACTGATTGATATGCCAGTCACATGCGCTCCGTAACGCTCAGCTGCGAACTTCGAAAAGCCCCCCCAACCACATCCAATGTCCAGTAGCTTCATACCCGACTTGAGGCGCAGCTTATGGCAAATCCGGTCCATCTTGGCGATCTGCGCCTCTTCCAGGCTCCGCGCCCCACCCTCCCAGTAGCCACATGTATAGTTGAAATAGGGATCGAGGATTGCCTCGTAGAGTTCGTTGCCAATGTCGTAGTGAAAGTTTCCGATCTCTTTTGATCGCCTTTCGGCACCATGCGGTGACAGCTTACTCCACACAACATTCGCGATAGTGGCGGGCGTCTGCACGTGCTTGGTAATGATCTTTTGTGCGCAGATCATCTTAAAGAGAAGCTCATCAATACGCTCACAGTCCCACCATCCATCCTGGTATGATTCACCCAATCCAAGGCGCCCATCAGAGAGGAACCTCCTGTAGAATTTCTGATTGTGAACCTGAATGTCGCTGGGCTTCGGTCCATCTACCTGCACATCGGCAAGGGCGAACAACTCGACAACTTTCCGTTTAGACACATCCATTAGTCTGATCTCCGGTTAGGGTGAGAACGGACGATACGCAGCTCGATCGTTTAGCACGCGGACTGATCCAACAGCACCAATGTACCCGTGTTTGGAGAATCCAAGGCGACACGACAACGGCAACTCCGCATGGCAGAAGGCTTGATTTGAACGCGAACCCAGTGTATTTCTACTTGGGACTTCTGTCCCTCCGGTTGGAGCTGCCAGCACCTGATGCGGGCTCTGTGGCCCCCTGCCATCCCTAACCCGACACAGTGTGGTAACCATGCCTTCGACAAGCCCCGAGAGAGATGCCCGACAACGGTCAGTAGTCCCCGCCGGCTTTTCGGCGGATGAGGCCTTCTCACGCAACATCGGGTTACTCACGAAGCGGGAGCAGGCCATTTTGGGAGACAAGTGCGTTGCAATTCCAGGCATGGGCGGGGTGGGTGGCATCCATGCGCTGACCTTGGCTCGGCTAGGGATCGGTCGGTTTCATCTTGCGGACGCGGACACATTCGAGTTTGCCAATTTCAATCGTCAGATCGGCGCTAATTTGGCCACTCTCGACCGACCCAAGGTCGAGGTAATCAGCGAAATGATCAAAGGGATCAATCCAGGTGCAAGAGTAACAATATTCAATGACTACATCGATGCAACTAACGTAGCTACCTTTGTCGCGGACTCGGACATTGTGGTTGACGGCCTAGATTTTTATGCAATGGCCGCACGACGATTGCTCTTCACCACGGCAAAGAAGATGGGGCTATATGCGATCACTGCCGGGCCGATCGGCTTTTCGTGTCCGATGCTGATCTTTTCGCCGGATAGCATGGGGTTTGATGATTACTTCGGTTTCACTGACGGCCAAACGGATGTTCAACAACGAAACCGTTTCGCAGTTGGACTTACACCGCGTGCGACCCACCTACCCTACCTACCACTCTCCACAGAGATCTTTGAGAAAGCGAAGGGCCCATCCCTTGCCCTTGCTACGAATCTCTGTGCGGGGATGGTCGCCACTGAAGTAATTCGCATTCTCCTCAACCGAGGTGGGATCAAGGCAGTACCCAACTGGGTACAGTTCGACGCATATCGACGCCTTTACAAAAAGGGCTATAGAATGTGGGGATATCGTAACCCGCTCCAATTTTTCAAGATCTGGTACATGGACAGGCGATTTCATTGACCTCTACAAATTCGCAAGACGGTCCCCATGGGCGCGCCCACAGCTAAGGATCCCCCATGAGCAACAGGCGAATCGTCCCCACCCTCAAGCGGTGGTACGCGTTTTCCCACTCACATCGGGGTACTCTGCGCCATCTGCGGAGCTTCATGTCCGGTTTGATGGATGGATCGGCGGTTTGGGTGGGGCCACTTTCGCCGACACGCCACTGGATCTAGCGTTCGTGGCGACGGATGTTCGCCGTTGCGGGCCGGTGTTTTCTCCCGGTCCACCACACCCGATCTCCCGGTCCACCGATGAGTGTCAAGGTAGTTGCGGCCGAAAACGTCATGCTGCGTGCTGAGCCGCTGGTCTTGAAAGCGGCGTGTGTGTTGCGGGGTTGAGGACGACATCTGAGGGCGCCTCCCAGGCTCGGTGAGGACGACTGCCCCACCTCTCGGGGTGACGCCTGCGAGCGGCCTCGTAGACGCTTCTACGGCCCTCCAGGATGGCGTCTGCGTGTCCATGGTGGCGACTGTTGGGCGTGACGTAACCGATGCCGCTGTGGAAGTGCTCCTCGTTGTACCAAGCGACGAAGGCGTCGACCCAGGCGGTGGCTGCGGCGACGGTGTCGAAGGGCTTCGTGGGGTAGTTGGGGCGGTACTTGAGCGTGCGAAAGAGCGACTCGGAGTACGGGTTGTCGTTGCTGACACGGGGCCGGCTGTAGGAGGGCAGCACGCCGAGACGTTCCATCGTCGCCTTCATGGTGGCGCCCTTCATGGGGTGGCCGTTGTCCGAATGCACGACGAGCTGCGCGAGCGAGGCTCCGTGCTCCTTCTGGGCGCGCTCGAGCATCCGGGCAGAGAGCTCTTCGCTCTCGCGATCGTGGACCTCCCAGCTCACGATCTTCCGGCTCCACACGTCCACGAAGAGGTAGAGGTAGAAGAAGGAGCCGGCCATCGAGGACTTCAAGTACGTGATGTCCCACGACCAGACTTGGTTCGGAGCGGTCGCGCGATGCTCTGACGGAGGCTGCGACACGCGGGGCTTCGCGCGGCCTCGGTGCGCGAGCTGCTGCTCCTCACGGAGGATGCGATAGAAGGTGGACTCCGAGGCGATGTAGGCGTCGGCGTCGGCCAGCGCGGGCACGATCTGCTTCGGCGATTGGTTGCGAAACTCCTTGCTGTTCGCGACCTCGAGCACGCGGCGGCGTTCCAACTCCGAGAGCTTGTTCGCGGGCGTGGTCTTGGGCCCATGGCGCATGTCGTCGCCGCCCTCAGGTCGCTGTCTCCAGCGCTGAATCGTGGTGGGCGCCAGACCGACCTCCTTGCACGCCAAGCGTAGCCGTGCGCCGCTGGCCTGGGCTTCGTCGATCCACCCGAGGATCATTGTTCGCTCTCGTCGGTCGTGTCGCCTTCCTCGTCCCCCGCGAGGAAGGCCTGCATTTTTCCCCGCAGCACCAACAGCGCGGCCGTCTCGGCCAGCGCCCTCTCCTTGCGCGCGAGCTCCTTCTTCAGCTTCCTCACCTCCTTTTCGGCGGGGTGCAGCTTCCTCGTGGGCTTCTTGCCTCGCAGGCCCTCCGTGGCCGCCTGCATCACCTCTTGGCGGAAGCGCTCCAGGTCCTCTTCATGAAGACCCTCGCGACGCAGCAGCGCGCCCAGCTCGTCCTCGTTCACAGCCTGCGCGCGCATCACCAGATCGACCTTGCGCTCGGGTGACCAGGCCCGGCGGCGAGCGACCTGTTCGTCACCGTCCTTCGTTGTCTTCGTCATGTCGCCGAGGATCGCCTGCTTCCGCCAGCGCGACAACGTCGCTTGCGCCACGCCCGTCTCCTGGCCCAGAGCGGTCGCCGACCACGCATCGGGGCCCATCAGCTTCGCGACCATCTGACTCTTGAACTTCTCCGAATATCGCACCTTTCCTTGCCTTGCTCGCCCCACGAGACCGAACCATCAACCGAGGCTGCAACTATCCTGACCCAGGGGGTCCACGCGCAGTCCGCTTTCCACAAGAATTCCCATCTTCTTCGATTACGAGGGGCACGGAGACATGGTCCTCGTCGACGGAGAGATCATCGCGACGGAGGTGGTCCTGGCGGAGACACGACGACGAAACACGCCCCCTTCGCATTCGAAGTGAACAGCGTGATGTGCCCACCACCTCCAGCGTCGGCTGCGCTTTCAGTCCCCTGACTACTTTGGGTTGCTCGTCGACACATTACATCCACGCAACCTCTTCTCGGAGGTTAGGACCGTGGGCGTGGAGTCATATAGTCTGCATAGACGTCGGCATGATACAGCGACTTAAGCTACATTTTCCACTGAGAAAAAGAAAAACTCATGGAAAGCGACTATAGGATGACCCTTCGGGTCCTACCCGTGGAGCTGACAAAACATCACCGCAGCGAGTTCGCGGAGGAAAAAGACCCTGCGACCACTCCGGACTCCGCCAAATAGCCCTCAACGTGCCCCATCAACTGGCAAGCGGTAGGGTGTAGGCCGATGCACAATCAGTAAACGGGACATGGCTTCGGAACATCTTCGACCCGGCACACCGGCGGGACCACTCGAATTCCGGGAAAAGGTTACGCAAATAACTGCACCCGCCTTCGGTGATATTCGCGACGGCGAATCGCATGCGTTGCGCCCATTCCGTAAGCCGAGCGCTGTCCCACACCCACGGCTGGGTCTTGTTAAGGAATGCACTGACGAACACCTCGTTCACCTCTTTCTTCCGGTTCCACCAGACGAGGTGATCGACCGCCGCCTCCTTGACCTGCCTCATAAGCACGGCGTCCGCGCCTTGCACACTCGGGTGGGGACGTGGCCCGTCCATCGGACCAAAACCAAGGCGCCGGGAGTAGTATCCCACATGGCGAGGGTTGACCGTGATCACCATGTCATCAACATTACTCCTTCGCGCCATCTCCTCGAGGACCTGAAAGAGCCAAATCCCAACACGGCCCCGATCTTCCGCGCGGATTCTCTCGTCAATCGCCAGCCCAGATATCTCGACCATCCGCCGTCCCTCGGCGCGGATCGCCGTCAGGGAGTCAGAAAAGACGAGATCCGCGGGTAACCCGAGAGGGGAATCGCGAACATAAGTCGCCGTTGCGACGATTCGGCTCCCGACACGAACCACAACCGTCCGGCTCCCCGGAAGGATGTGGAAGAGTGTGAGGTCAGCACACTCTTCGCCCTCGGGAAGGTATCCGCGGAGCTCATACCGCCGCTGCACGAGTCTAAGCGACGCCAAGAGATCCATATCAGTCGTTGCAAAGGAAAGGGACCAAGCATCGTCAGTACTCACGGCACGACGGTCCCCTGTGGGAGCAACGGCATGGTTCATGGCAGGTCTCCAAGGAGGGCAAGAGAAACAGCAAAGAATGGCGTCCTTCGAGGTTAGAGCAAATCCCGTGCCAATGGTTTCGAGCACGGTCGCCTTCCATCTACGGGTAAACTCCTCCCATTCCACGTCCACACCGCAGTTCAAGTAACATGACCGTTAGTCATGTAGTTTTTTACTATACACTGGTGTCTGTGATCTACATACAGACTTTGTTCCCGGGTATCAGCAACAAGTCCTCCCGCGGTCACAGCCGAGGGCAAGTGCGCATAACTTGCACAACCCACTAACTGGCCTTCGGAGAAGCCGGATCGCCGCCCGTCAAGAACGAGCTAAGGAGCGACTTCCCCTGGTGTGCAATCTGTGCTGTAACCTCGGGACATAGCTTCAACAAACGTGCCTTCTCGTCCCTACGGAGGCAGTTACCGGATTTCTCCACGGCATGCGAGGATTTTACCTCGCCGAAGAAGAACGTGTGGAGGTCGCTCTCGGGACCGGCACCCGTAAAGTACTGCCGACTTCGGGTTTCAATCGTCGTCAAATTTTGACGGTATAACACGCCAGGTGCTCCGTTCAGCTTGTCGAGATAAGAGAGTCCCCCAGCGGGCTCAAACAGCATAACGTTCTGATAAAACCGCCCGTGTTTCGGTGCGACCACTACCCAGATGTCGTCAACCGCCAAGGCCTTGGCGCAGCGATGCATGAGCCTAATCAGATGAAAAAGGATGTCATGACGACGATAACGCGGGTCAAGGGCAAGACAGGAGAGTTCTGCCGCTCGTCTACCCTGACTGCGAGTGGCAGTCAGTCGATCTCCATACACATCGTCTAACGGCAAGCCGTAGGCTGTGTCCGGAATCAGCGTAAGGGTGGCGACCACCTCCGCCCGCTCCCGGGCGAGAAGCACCCGCGTCTCCGGAAGGAGGTGGTGAGGGAGGAGGCGGATCCCCGAGGGGTGGGGGTCGATGAGGCCGAGGGCGACGTAGCTGTCGTGAACCAGGGCAAGGGCGGCGGTGACGTCGTCGAGCCCATCGGCCACCTTCAGGTCGAAGGGGGACATGACGCTCCCCTGCAGCAGGCGGTGGCCGCGAATCCGGCGGGCGGAGGGGACACGCTGGTTACCCGCTTCGGGTCCGCCTGCCGCACCCTTTCCACCCTCTCGGACTACTCCTGACCTCGCCATCTCATTCACCGATCCGATCATTGACCCCGGGGACACCGCCCTCGGTCGAGCGTACCCCTTTTTATCGGACCACCCCGTCTCATACGTGACGTGATCCGATGCACGCCACGGGCCACACGGCCGGGCCGCTCGGGCGGGAAGGGGGATACCGATGCGAGCCATCCTCCCCTGGGTGGCCGGAACCCACGGCCTAAGGCCGACGTGGCACGCCACGGGCGATGCGCCCCTCGCCCTCTCCTGATGGGGCGAGGGAGGCAACGACCCGCACGATCCTTAGAACGGGATCGACCAACTCAGGCGCACCTGGCCGTTGCCCATGACCCAGGCGAGGGAGGTGCGGTCGAGGCCGAGGCCGAACTCCACCTCACCGTGCACCGGGTCCATCTCCAGGCGGCCCGCGCGGCAACCGATCCGGCGTAGGTCGAGGTCGCGACCGAGGGAGATGGAGGCGCCACGGTCGCCATAGTGAAGCTCGACGTTGGTGTCATTCACGAGCCGCGCCAGGGTCCCGGTGGAGCCTCGCTGGTCGGCACCATCGAGCACGCACGGCAACCGCAGGCCGTCGTCAGTAAGCACCGCGCCGAAGCAGTCGCCGGACCAGCGGCGTAGGGTCTCCAAGGCGATCTTGCGGTAATACCCCATCACCTGCCGCGCGCCGCGCTGGCGCTCCTGCTCGTCGAAGTACCCCTCGCGCTCACCGGGACGCCAGCGCCCCAGCTCGCGGCTGCGCTCCTGCAGGGCGAGCCGGTTCTCGGCGGTCGGGTCGGAAGCGAGGCTGTGGCTCTGCACCGTGCCACGATCCGTACTGAGCTCCTGCGCAAACGCCACCCTCCCGCCCCAGAGGGTGAGGAGGATGGCGCATGGACAAAGGTGACGGAGCATCCAACCGAGGTGACGCCACGAGAACGCCGGCCGCCGTGAGGCAGTCGGCGCGGACAACGCCGGGGGCTTCTCTCCTCCATGGGTCACGACTCTTGCCTTCTCCTCCCCCCGGAGGACCACGGCGTACCGCGCGTCCCCACAACCTTATCGCATCCTGCCGATCTCGGCCCGAGGGAGTCAAGCGAACATCCCATACCCCACCCTCATCGGGTTCTCCCCGGTCTGGAAAAGGGTAAAAGCCCGGCGACCACGCGAGGGCAAAAAGCCCGGTGACCACGCGGAGGGTCTGATGTGGGCTGCACAAAGATCGAATCCGCCCACCGCGCGGCGGTAGGAAAAACCACCCGCGCGGACCACGGAACACCTCCCCTTCCCGGAGCGCCGAGTCACCGCTTGGGCGCGTTTTTGATGATGTCGTCCACCACCGACGGGTCGGCGAGGGTGGTGGTGTCGCCGATCTGATCCGGCATCCCCTCGGCCACCTTGCGCAGGATGCGGCGCATGATCTTGCCGGAACGGGTCTTGGGGAGCGCCGGCGCCCAGTGGATCACGTCGGGGGCGGCGATCGCCCCGATCTCCTTGCGCACGTGGGCCACCAACTCCGCGCGCAGGACCTCCGACGGCTCGATCCCCTGGTTGAGGGTGACGTAGGCGTAGATCCCCTGCCCCTTCACCTCATGCGGGAAGCCCACCACCGCCGCCTCGGCGACCGCCGCGTGGGAGACGAGGGCCGACTCGACCTCCGCGGTCCCCATCCGGTGGCCAGAGACATTGAGCACGTCGTCGATGCGGCCGGTAATCCAGTAATAGCCGTCTGCGTCGCGGCGGCAACCGTCACCGGTGAAGTAGAGCCCCTTGAAGGTGGAGAAGTAGGTCTGGCGGAACCGGTCGTGGTCGCCGAAGACCGTGCGCATCATCCCCGGCCAGGCGCGTCGCAGGCACAGGGGCCCCTCGCACGCGCCGGTCAGTTCGCGCCCGTCGCTGTCCACGACCACTGGCTCGACCCCGAAAAAGGGCAGGGTCGCCGAGCCCGGCTTCATCGGCGTACAACCGGGCAGCGAGGTGATCAGATGGCCACCGGTCTCGGTCTGCCACCAGGTGTCGACGATCGGGCAGCGCCCCTCACCCACCACGTCGTAGTACCACTTCCACACCTCCGGGTTGATCGGCTCGCCCACGGTGCCAAGCACCCGGATCGACTTGCGCGACGTCGCCGTAACGAAGTCGTCACCATGCCGGGCGATGGCGCGCAGGGCGGTTGGGGCGGTGTAGAACTGCGCCACCCGGTGTTTGTCACACACCTGCCAAAAGCGCGACCAGTCGGGATAGTTGGGGACCCCCTCGAACATCACCGAGGTCGCGCCGTTGGCCAGGGGGCCGTAGACGATGTAGCTGTGGCCGGTGATCCAGCCGATGTCGGCGGTGCACCAAAAGACCTCGCCATCTTTGTAGTCGAAGACCAGCTCATGGGTGAGCGCGGCATAGAGGAGATAGCCGGCGCTCGTGTGCAGCACCCCCTTCGGTTTACCGGTCGAGCCGGAGGTGTAGAGGATGAAGAGGGGGTCCTCGGCACCCATGGGCTCTGCCGGGCAGTCGGCCGCGGCGTTCGCCATCTCGTCGTGCCACCACCGGTCGCGCGTAGCATCGAAGGCCGTGCCCTTCAACCCGGTGTGGCGCACCACGATCACCCGCCGCACGTGGGCGAGAGGGGCGATCGCCTCGTCCACGTTTTGCTTCAGGGGGATGACCTTGCCGCCGCGCAGCCCCTCGTCGGCGGTGATCACCACGTCGGACTTGCAGTCCTCGACGCGGTCGCGGATCGAGTTGGGAGAGAAGCCGGCGAAGATCACCGAGTGCACCGCACCGATGCGCGCGCAGGCGAGCATGGCCACCGCCAGCTCCGGGATCATCGGCAAGTAGATGGTCACCCGGTCGCCCTTCTTCACCCCGTTCGCCTTCAAGACGTTGGCGAAGCGGCACACCTGCTCGTGCAGCTCGCGGTAGGTGATGTGCCGGTCGTGGGCCGGGTCGTCCCCTTCCCAAATGAGTGCCGTCTGGGCGCCGCGGGTGGCAAGGTGGCGATCGAGACAGTTGGCGGAGACGTTCAGCTCACCACCCTCGAAGAAGGCAATCTCCGCGGTGTGGAAGTCCCAGCGGGCCGCCCGCTGCCAGCGCTTCGTCCAGGTGAGACGGTCGGCCTGCTCGCCCCAAAAACCCTCGGGGTCGTCCAGCGAGCGCTGGTACATCTCCCGGTATTGCTCCATGGAGGAGATGCGGGCGTGGGCGGAAAACTCCGCACTCGGAAAAATCGAATCGGCCATAGGAACAGCCATCCAAAAGGGGCCACAAGAGGGGGGAGCAAGGCAGCGGACACCATGCCCCAACTCGATTTCTCAGGCAACTGGAAGTAGGTCAAGAGCCGCTCCGCCACCCCGCGAGAGGGCCACGGACAAAACACGTCCTATCTGCTATGGTTTTAGCCAATCCGAGTGCCCAATCCCCCGTGGAGGGCGAGATCCCCTTCTCCCCGCGCCCCACGGGCCGTCTTTCCAAAGAGGGGAAGTGGCGGCACGGAGCACGGCACGGCGGAGCAACCCCCAGCCTTGAGGAGACCCCATGTCCACCACCACCCTCTCCACCCCCACCGGCGCGGTCACCGTTCGCCCCATCCCTGAGGGACGCGCGATCGACCTGCACGGGATGACCATCAAGACCAACCACGACGGTTACATGCTCCAGCGGGATCAGTGGACCCCGGAGGTCGCCGAGCTCCTCGCCCGGCTCGACGGCGTGGAGCTCACCGAAGAGCACTGGCGGATCCTCGACTACCTGCGCCGCTACTACGCCGAGTACCTCATCTCCCCGAATGTCCGCATCCTCCTCCGCCACCTGCAGGAGGAGTGGGGCGATGCGCAGCTCGACCGTGACCACCTGTACCAGCTCTTCCCCAAGGGGCCGGCCTTCCAAGGGACCAAGTTCGCCGGCCTGCCGAAGCCGTACGACTGCATCGACGGCTGACCCCGCCGGCCGTCCCTCGAACCCGCGGGCGGGCGCCTAACTCCCCCTCACCCCCGCCCGCGGCGTTCCCCCCGACCCAAGCGGGTCACCCCGCGGCGAGGAGCGACGCGCGCGCCGCGGCGAGGGCCGCCACCACGGCGGCCACCTGCTCCTCCCCCTGGGTTGGGTTCATCCAGGCGGTGCGCAACAGCCGCTCGCCGCGCCAAGTGGTGAGGACGACCCAGGCATTTCCCTGCACCAACAACCGCGCGCGGAGCGCATCGTGGAAGCCATCGTCGTGGCGTCCCGACGGGTGGCGAGCGCGGAAGCAGACGATGTTGCACGCCGGCACGTGGACCGGCTCGAAGTCCGGGTGGTCGACGAGGCGCTGATAAAAGGCGTGGGCCGTGGCCACGCACTGCTCCGCCCACCCCCCGAGGGTCCGGCTGCCGTAGAGGTGCCAGGTGACCCACAGCTTGAGGGCATCGAGCCGCCGGGTGCACTGGAGCGACTTGCCGATCGCATCGAAGTCGGAGTCCGCGCCGTCCGGCCCCAGCAGATACGGCACCCGCTGGCGGAAGGCGGCGTAGGCGTCGGCGCCGTGGCGAAACCGCAGCCACCCCTGACTCGACGGCTGAAAGACCATCTTGTGGCCGTCCATGGAAAACGAGTCGGCCACCGCCGCCCCGGCGAGCAGGGGCCGCAGCCGCTCGGAGAAGAGCAGGCCACCGCCGTGGGCCGCGTCCACATGCAGCCAAAGCCCCGCGGCCCGCGCCACCGCGCCAATCGCACCGATCGGGTCGAAGGCCCCGATGGGCGTTGACGGCGCCCCGGCGACCACCAAGAAGGGACTCTCCCCGGCACGCCGTGCCAGGTGGATCGCCTCCTCCAGCAGACCCACCCGCATCCGCCCGGCCGCGTCGGTGGAGATGGCGGTGAGGGCGTCGCTCCCCATGCCTGCGATGCCGAAGACGCGACGCACGGAGTAGTGGACGTCCTCCGAGCAAAACGCCCGTGGCCGCATCCCCGCCACCCCCTTTTCCCATGCCTCGGGAAAGGCGCGGTTGCGCGCCGCTAGCACGGCGATGAGGTTGGAGACGGTCCCGCCCGAGGTGCACACCCCGTCGGCGGTGGCCGGATCGAAACCGACGAGCGCCGCCAGGGAGCGCACCACCTGCCGCTCCACCATCACCCCGGAAGGGGCCATGTCCGACAGGGACGCCATCGGGTTGAGGAGGCCCAGCAGCCCGTCCACCACCGCCGCCGCGGGCAGGGAGACGCCACCTGGTGGCCGGCGTAGCCGGCGTGGTGGATGCGCAGGGCGTGGGCGAGGAGGTCGTCGTCGAGTCGGCGCCCCAGCGCCTCCCAGTCGCCCCCCACCTCCGGCAGCAGACCACCCAACCGCGACGCCAGCTCGGCGAGGGTCAGGGGCGTGGTGATCCGGCCGGGCTCGCCGAGCCTAAGCCCGCATGCGCGGCACGATCGCCGCCAAGGCGGCGTCGAGGTCGGCGAGGGAGTAGCGCGGAGCAGGAGCCATTGCGGAAAAAATAACGCCGCCCGGTGCGAGGGATCCCACACCGGGCGGCGCCGATCGTCAGCCTGCCGTCAAGGCTAGGCCGGCCACGGGAGGCTCTCCATCAACCGTCGTTGCCGATCGCCTCCACCGGACACTCCCCCTTCGCCTCCTCGCAGGCGGCGAGTTCTTCGTCGTTCGCCGGCTGCTTGTAGACGTAGGAGTACTCGTCGTCCTCCGCCTCCTTGAAGTTCTCGGGGGCGGTCTCGCGGCAGACATCGCAGTTGATGCACTCCGTGTCCACGTACCATGCACCTGGAACATTCAGCTCTTGCTTGTCTTCGGGATCGGCCATGGGGCAACTCCTTGGATGGGGTCGAAACGGGGGCGAAGTATAACCACTCCAGCGCCAGCGTAAAACGACCTCCTGCGACCCCCCCCCCCCCCCCCC
>Ga0210025_1001367_pt1 | contig 26664 bp, 15 predicted proteins | sample CryGeyme20150102_FD_183989 | JGI IMG/M metagenome (GOLD analysis project Ga0210025, IMG submission 183989) | Groundwater microbial communities from Crystal Geyser aquifers in Utah, USA - Crystal Geyser metaG 2015-0102 (SPAdes) (version 2) | ecosystem: Environmental > Aquatic > Deep subsurface >... | reverse complement strand
CGCAAATCTTTGGTATGTAAGTGATCGCGCAAAAGGAGCGGGTGGAATCTCCGTTTTAGGGCAAGGTTTAACAAGTTCGCTTTCTGAATATAATGGCGCCGTTCGTTTACGTTTACCCGGTACAACGCAAACCTACAATGCTCATGTTTTTTGGGCTGGAACAAATTTCGCTTATAACCGAGATTTCGTAACAGGTCGTGTATCTGCGGATGGATTTGTTCAATACAATTTTGGCGCAATGGATTCAGTTGGAGTTGGAACTGCTCAAGTTGCAACGATTGGTGGACTTGCTGCAAATGCACGAGTTCAATACAAATATGGAGCAACTGCAAAAGATATTGTTACGTTTGAAACCATTTTTACAACAGGAGATGAAGACGGAGTTGCAGATGGAAAAGTGAGTTCTGTTATAACTGGAAATGTCTGGGGTTCACCCGTTGGAATCTTTACATCACATCGTTCTTTACTCTTATTCCCTGATGCGCAAGTAGTTAACCGCTATTATTCGGCTGTTCACGATATTTCAAATATGGGATTAGGCGTTTCTGGTGTAATCATAAATGCTCAAAAAGATTTCATTCCGAATCGATTTTCTGGAAAAGTAGGATTTGCTTCGGCTTTAAGTAATTATTCAAAACCTGGTGGTGGGAATTACATAGGAAGCGAAATAAATGCTGAATTGAAGTACAATCTCAAAGTCTTTTTAACAATTGGAATTCAAGGCGCTTATATGATGGTTGGAGATTTTTATGATGCACCATCTCTAACTACTGAAGGCGTAAAACCAATGAATCCATGGGTTTGTTTTGCGACGCTAAGTTGGCTCATGTTTTAAGTTAAAGCCTCGTAATTCAGCTTAATAAGAAATTATAAATCAAGTAGATATGAAAAAATTAATTCTCATTGTTCTTGTATTCATCGGTTGTTCGAGTGGATATCGGTATTTGAATAGTCCCGCGCTTTCGTTTTCAGAATTGGATTATGGATTTGATGTAAAATACCATGGCAATGCTCCAAAATTGGCTTACATAGAAACCGGAAATGCAAATGCTCAGAAAACCTTAGTTCTTATTCATGGTTTGGCAAGTAACGCTGGCTATTTTCGTGACCTGATTCCATTGGTTTCTAAAGATTTCAAAGTAATTGTGATTGATTTACCCGGGTATGGAAAATCAGAAAAAGGCGATTTCCCATATGGAATGAAATGGTATGCCGAGCAAGTTCGAGGACTAATTAAAAGTCTAGATTTGAAAAATGTGTATCTAAGTGGTCACTCAATGGGCGGACAAATTTCCATTACTTACGCCTTAAATTGGCCCGAAGATTTGAACGAACTCATCTTGTTATCGCCTGCAGGAGTTGAACCTTTTCTACCGGGTGAAGGAAAATGGTTAAGCAATGTAATAACTCTGAATAGCACCATAAAAGCAACAGACGAACAAATCAGAGTCAATTTTGCGCGAAATTTTTACACTTGGAATGATTCGTATGAATGGATGATTGAAGAACGTGTTCGTTTGGCAAAATCAACCGAAGAATTTAAAGAGTTTGCTTACGCTGTAGACCGAAGTGTTGATGCGATGATAAATGAGCCAACAACTGCACATTTGGGAGAAATTTCCATTCCCGTTTCTATTATTTATGGAAAAAATGATGGACTTATTCCAAATCCTTATTTACACCCAGGTTTTACTTCCGACGTTTTTGAAAAAGTAAAAGAAGTTTTGCCGAATGTGAGACTAAGCGAGATTCCAAAATGTGGACACATGCTAGTAATTGAACAACCGGAATTAGTCGCAAAAACAATTATTGAATCCGCGAAATAAAGTCATCCTGTGCCCCGACACAGGATCTCGGTCAACTTATGAGTTCGAAAAAAAATCCAACTCTTAGCATAGCATGATTTTCATAAAAAACAAGAAAGTGAAATGCAATTACATAAAGCTTTACTAAACAGACAAATCCTTAAAAACAAGCAAGTACAAAAAAAACAAAGACTAGCAGAAAATTGTTTAAATTTGATACTTTTCAAATACTAAAATTTGTGTCGTATGAGTGATGAACGTTTACAGCGTGAAATTATAACAACCTTTGCAGAAGCCTATCAGAACTTAGGATATAGTTCATTGATGGGTAAAATAGTTGCATTATTACTTATTTCGGAAGAGCCTTTGTCTTTAGATGAGATTTCAGAAAAACTTGAAATGAGTAAAGGTCCAGTTTCGCAAATCACTAGGCGATTAAAAGATCATCAGCTTATTGAACGTGTTTGGGTTCCTGGTGACAGAAAAGATTTTTATCGTGCTTCGGTTGATATGTTTGGAGGAGCGTTTCGGAATTATGTGAGTTCCATGAAACGGAATAAGCAAATTGCAGAAAAGTTCCTAGTTGATGCAGAAGCAGCAAAGTCGGCAGAGTTTTTAAAAGACAGAATGAAAGAAATGCAAGCTTTCTATGAGTTGATGGAAAAACACAATAAGCTGTTCATGGAAGAATGGTCAAAAATACACGATGCGTTTAAAAGAAAATAGATTTCAAAGCTCCAGCTTTTGGGGCTTTTTTTTTGAATAATGTATTGAAAACAATTTTGCATCTACGTCAAAGTTTGTAGATATTTGCAATGCCTATCCGAATTCGGATGGTAGGGGTGCTTCCAATTTTCCCGGAGGCTGAGATAATACCCTTTAACCTGATCCAGGTAATGCTGGCGTAGGAAACCACCGGAATAAAAGTTTACCAAAATTTACCGGCTCTCCACACCCACGCACCATCTGGTTTTATAAATAAAATAAAATCAAATTGGTCTATGAAAAACTTTACAAACTCAACTAACTCCAAATTAACACACCGTCATTCTGACAAAAGTCAGAATCCCCTCAAAAGCAAGTACGAGCTAAAAAAATCCATTTCTAAGCAAAACACAGTCCCAAAACTCCCCCTTTTGCCAAGAACAGAACTCACAAGAAAAGCAGAACAACAAAGGGGGCAGGGGGGATTTCACCACCGAACCCAAGTCGAAATAACAAGCAAATACGAGCTACAAAACTCAACTCTTGAACAAAACACAGTCCTAAAACTCCCCCTTTTGCCAAGAACAGAACTTACAAGAAAAGCTGAACAACAAAGGGGGCAGGGGGGATTTCACCACCAAAACCCAACAAAATCAACAAGCAAGTTCTCCTACTTTCTATTACTCATTCTATTCCTAAGCATCAACTCAACCCTCCAAGCACAAATTATAGGCCGAGTACTCGATGCACAAACAAAAAAACCATTACAAGGCGCAAGCATTCAAATACTAAACTCCCAAATTGGCACCCAAACTGATGAATCCGGCTTTTTTGAAATCAAAACCATATCAAAAAACGAAGAAATTCTAATCTCATTTGTTGGTTATGCGAGTAAAAAACAAGCTCTATCTTCAACGAAAACAAATCTTGGCGATATCTATTTATTCTCGGAATCTATTCTAAGTGAAGACATAATCGTGAACGCTCAACGAGTAGATGCCTCAACGCCAATGGCCTTCAAAACACTTACATCAGAAGATATTGAGCGAATAAACTTGGGTCAGGATTTACCTTATCTAATCCAAATGACTCCATCAATTCTATCAAGTTCTGATGCCGGTGCTGGAGTTGGGTACACCTACATGTCAATTCGTGGTGTAGATCAAGCTCGCATCAATGTAACCATCAACGGAATTCCAGTAAATGATGCCGAGTCTCACGGAGTTTGGTGGGTAAATATGCCGGACTTCAGTTCATCGGTTGAAAGTATTCAGATTCAACGCGGAGTTGGAACTTCTACAAACGGTTCTGCTGCATTTGGTGCAAGTATCAATATGGCTACCAATAGTTTAAGTGCAGAACCATTTGCAACTGTAAGCACATCATATGGTTCGTTTAATTCTCAGAAAATTAGCACAGAATTTGGAACGGGTTTGCTCAAAAATGGCTGGGCTTTTGATGGAAGATTATCAAAAATTCAATCTGATGGATACATAGACCGCGCGAGTAGTGATTTATCATCCTATTTCTTAAATGCAACCTGGAACGGAAAAAATCAATTACTGAAAGTGAATGTGTTTTCAGGAACCGAAAAAACCTACCAAGCATGGTATGGAACACCAGAAGCGCTCGTTTTTGGCAATCAAGACGATCTTCAATCCTATATTGATAGAAATGGTTGGGGATTAAGTTCAACAGATATAACTAATCTTCAAACTGCAGGAAGACGATATAATTTCTACACTTATGACAACGAAACGGATAATTACACACAACATCATTATCAAGTTCATTACAGTAGAAAAGTTTCTGATGTGTTGAATGCAAATTTTTCCTTGCATTACACCAAAGGAAGTGGTTTTTACGAGACCTTTGTCACTCAGGGCAATATGGAAAACTACCAATTGAATCCTGTAACGGTGAATGGAAACCTGATTACAGAAACCGATTTGATTCGCAGATTATGGTTAGATAATGATTTTTATGGAGTCACTTTTGGTACAGAATGGACGCCACGTTCAGGAATGAAAATTTTATCTGGAGGCGCTGTAAATAATTATATTGGGGATCACTTTGGTGAAGTCGTTTGGGCAGAATATATGCAAGGAACACCAATCAGAAATCGGTTTTATGATAATACTGGAAGGAAATCAGATGTTACTCTTTATACAAAGTGGATTCAAGAATTTGGTGATTTTACCGCCTATGCCGATCTTCAACTTAGAAATATAGTGTATCGTTTTGAAGGATTTACGCGAGTAACTGGTGATGTAATTGCGCCAACAGACTTAAGAGATTCTTTGACATTTGTAAATCCTAAAGTTGGAGTAACTTGGAATCCGACTAAAAATCAGCGAGCATTTGCTTCGTTTAGTGTTGGAAATAAAGAAGCAACTCGAAATGAATACACGAATTCTTTATTCAGTAATCGTCCACAACATGAAACCTTGCATGACTGGGAAGCGGGTTATCAAATAGGACTCGAAAACTGGCAATTTGAATTAGTCGCTTATTTTATGGATTATAAAAATCAGTTGTTAGAAACTGGTGCTATTAATGATGTGGGTGAATACATAAGACAAAATGTGGCAAATAGTTACCGATCTGGAATCGAATTAATGCTTCAAGGAAAGTTGATGGAAAGTTTGACTCTAAACACCGCATTAACGCTTTCAAGAAACAGAGCAGAACGTGTGAATCAATACATGGATAATTATGATTTGGATTATGTGAATGATTTGCCTCAACAGGATGTGAGCACTTTTTCGAATACACCTCTTTCGCAATCTCCAGAACTTATTTGGAACACTTCACTTTCTTGGACAAAAGATCAATTCTCAGCTGAATGGTTTGGTCGCTATGTTGGAAAGCAATTCTTAGATAATACTGGGTCTGATGCGAAATCCATTCCAGCTTATTTCGTAAATGATTTACGCTTAGGATTTGATTGGGAATTTACTTCGAAATCACAGGTTCAGTTAAGTGTTTTAGTGAATAATGTATTCAATGAACTTTATGCGCCAAGAGGTTACACGTATTCATATATCTCTGGAGGTGAGACAATTACCGAGAATTTCTATTATCCTCAAGCAACAAGAAATGTGTTAGCGCAAGTGAAATTTTCATTTTGATTAAAGGGCTAAAGTTATACTAGCGAAAGCGTTAGTTGCGCAAACAGGATTATTCGTCATACCTGCGAAAGCAGGTATCTCGGCCATACCCATCATTAAATAAATATCCCAAAATCGAGTATAAATAAGCAAAAAAGTTAAATCTATGCTTGTGCAGAAATCTAAGTCATAGTTTAATTCTTCATTAGGCAGAGATCCTGGGTCGTAGCCCAGGATGACAATGATCCCGAGATACCTGATGAAGCGTTAGTTGCACAACTCTAAAACGTTCTGTCATTTGGCTACGCAGTACCTTCGGTATCGTTGAAAAATGGAATCTCGGCCATATCCATCATCAACTCAAAATCATAAAACCCAGCACTGAAAACAAAAAGCCCAAATCTTTGCGTGTGCAAAAATCTAACTCATAGCTTGATTCTTCACTAGACAGAGATCCTAGGTCGCAGCCCAGGGAAGAGATACTGCATTAGGTACGTGTTAATCCAAATTCCTCATCTCAAATTTTATAATTTCAGATAAAAGCCTACATTTCGTGCTTTAAAACGCAAAATAAAACTAAACAATGTTAACAATCAGCGTTCTGCTGTACGTTTTAGTATCGGTCATCATTGGAATTTACGCTTCAAAAAAAGTAAAAAGCGCTAATGATTATATGCTTGCAGGAAAAAGTCTGCCTATGTCTTTGGCAACGACCGCGCTCTTCGCAACTTGGTTTGGTTCAGAAACGATTATGGGAGCAGGAGCAACCTTTGCAGAAAGTGGGCTTCGTGGCGTTATTGAAGATCCTTTTGGTGCCTTTTTAGCTCTATTCTTAGTTGGAGTTGTTTTTGCTAAACAAATTTATCGCTTAAATATTATCACCTTAAGTGATTTATTTAAAAATCGATATGGTGAAGGCATCGAGATTATTTCCGCAATTATGATGCTTTTATCATTATTAGGCTGGATTGCAGGTCAGTTTTTAGGATTAGGAATTCTTGTCCACGTCATTTTTGATGTTGAATTAATGACTTCAATCATCATTTGCGCTATCATTGTAACTATTTATACTGTATTTGGCGGAATGTGGTCTGTTGCTTTGGTAGATTTTATTCAGACTATTGTAATCGTTCTTGGGCTAATTTTATTCGCTGTTCAATTACATCTTGATGTAGCTCCACTAGGAGAAATGATTGATGTAGCACCAGAAGGATGGTTTCAATTTTTCCCAAACGCAAATCTCCAAGATTGGCTCATTTTTATTGCTGCTTGGATAACGCTAGGTTTTGGTGCTATTCCATCGCAGGATATTTTCCAACGCGTATTATCCTCGAAAAATGAAAAAGTGGCCATGCGTTCTTCTATTGTCGGAGCATTTATGTATTTGATAATTGGAATGTTTCCATTAATAATCGCATTGTATGCACGTCATTTTTTGAATTTAGAATCGTACGGTGGAGATACGCAATTACTTTTGCCAAATTTAGTCTTACAATATGCGACTCCTTTTGTAAAAATCATTTTTATGGGAGCCTTGATTTCAGCAATTTTAAGTACAGCAAGTGGAGTGATTTTAGCCTCAGCAACAGTAATTTCTGAAAATATTGTAAAACCTTTAAAGCCAGAAATTTCGGATAAACAATTTTTACTGAGTTTGAGAATTAGTGTAGTTGTAGTGGCGATTGTGTCTCTTTATATGGCCTTATCAAACGGAAATATTTTTGAATTAGTCGCTGAAGCATCAAGTTTTGGACTTGTAAGTTTGTTCGTTCCTATGGTTGCTGCTATTTGGATTAAGAAGTCAACCGCTTGGGGTGCAATTCTTTCAATGGTTTTGGGTTTGGCATCTTACTTTTTCTTTGAATCAGAAAATGCATTTATTCCGATTCAATTAACAGGATTGATGTGGAGTTGTTTAGGATTAGTTGTAGGAAGTGTTGCTCAGACTTTTATGATAAAAAAAAGTAAACGTAATTAGTGACTTTGTGATTTGGGTTTTGAGTGAAATGCAAAGCCAAAAATCTACCTTTCGCTTAAGTCTTTGGCTATGATGATGTTAGATCACCAAAGGGGATTTCAAGATGAAATTCGATTCATCACATTAGAAGCACAAGTAGACACTCGCACTAGATTGAGAGTTTTGGTGCGGTGCTTTGTTTTTGAGTTTTGTATGCTGCTTTATTTTTTTGTGTGGTGCACTGGCCGAAAATCCCCCTTTTACCAAGAACCTATAGTATGAAGATACAAGAAATATAAAGGGGGGTTGGGGGATTTCATGATGAAATTCGATTCATAAAATAAGAAGCATGAGTGGACTCTCGCGTCAGTTTGAAAAATGAACCTAGTTTTTAATTCCAGCATTTTTCTAAGACAAACAATCCAAAACTCATAATTGAAATTAAAACTTTCCACATCAAGCCTCAAAAATCCATTTCTAGAATCGTTATCTTTGTTTCAATGAAAAAGCCCAAACTCACCCTTCTTCTCATCTCAATCAATCAATTTCTAACTTGGGGTATTTTATATTATTCATTTTCTGTTCTCATTATTCCATTTAAAAATGAACTTGGCTGGTCAGAAGCAACTATTTCTGGCGGATTTTCATCGGCGCTGTTTCTCTGTGGAATTATTTCCATTCCAATTGGTTTTCTTCTTGATAAAATCGGCCCAAAACCTATAATTCGAATCGGAACTTTATTGGCGCCCTTACTTTTAGCACTTTTGCCTTTAGTTACAGAAATTTGGCAATATTACACTATTTGGCTTTCGATTGGTTTCGTAATGAGCCTCATTTTGTATGAACCTGCACTCAAACTCGTTTCACAACTTCCTCTCAGGCACGATAAATCGTTTGCTTTTTTAACCATGATAGCAGGAGTTTCAGGAGTTGTGTTTGCACCATTTGGCGAATGGATGGTTCGTATGTTCGGCTATCAGTTTGTGATTTGGTTTTATGCGATTATCATGTTGTTAATCGTTGCGCCATCAAATTTTGTAGCAACGCATTCTGAACATGCCAAATTAACTTCTGTAGCATCAAAACCTCAATATGGATGGATTTTTAAAGCGGATGTTCTGCGTTTTTTAACAGCTATTTTTTTAAACACATTTGCCACAGCTACGATTTTAGTTCTTGGAGTTTTATGGATGATGAAAGGTGGGAAATCCGCTCAATTCGGAGCGTATGTTTTGGGTTTAGTGGGATTTATGTCTTTACCTGCTCGTTTGTTTGTCACAAAGATTCATAAGTTTTCTAGTGGTTATCATGCGTTTGCATTATTGGTTGGTTTTCAATCATTAAGTATCATCATCTCCTTTTTTTATCAATTTGATGTGATGATTATTCTTTTTGCCACTGTTTTTGGATTTAGTTTGGGCGCAATTACTCCATTAAGAGCGGTTTTAGCAAAACAGGAATTTGGGCATTTAGGTTTAGGAAGTGTTAATGGAATTATCGCTTTTGTGACAACAATGGCTCGTTCAATTGGCCCGATGATTGGCGCATTTGTGCTTCAACATTCACAAAACCCAAGGTTATTTAGCGTTTTATTGCTCTCAAGTTCCATTTTGTCTCTTGTTTTTATGACAAGTATGACTCGCGGAAAAGTATCGAAAGCACTTGAACCAATGTTAGAGGTTAATAGCTAAATCCTATCAATTTCTGTCGCAAACGTCCAAACACATTTCTGGCGCGAGCGTCCACTCGTGACACAGTTTTGATTTAGAAATACGAATCACGAGCGGACGCTCGCGCTATATTAAAATTGATGAAAGAGACGGGAAAACTAGTAATCCTTCGAAAACCCGAACCAATTAACTCTCATATTTCAAATCCGTCCGTTTTCATTTTCGACCGACAACATATTCTCCGCTCGTGACTCTCATTTTCCGCTCGTGACACAGTTTTGATTTAGAAATTCGAAGCACGAGCGGACACTCGCACTATATTATGATTAAGAGTTAAGAATTTCAGGCTCAATAGTTCAGATCATCTCAACTCTCATATTTCAAATCAGTCCGTTTTCGTTTTCGACCAACTACATATTCGTTAACTGCTTCTTTAGTGGTGAACCAAACGCCATTGTCTTTGTAAGCATTAATTTTCCCTTTCCGTGCTAATAAACTAATGTATTCTTGCCCATAGGGAACCGATTCTTCTTTAACGATATCATCTATGGGTTTGTAATAACCGAAATTGGATGAAATAGCACTTAAGTATAAATCGAATGTTCTTTCTATGGACTGAAATAGCAATAAAGCTAGTTTGCTATAATCACCAGCATCTGCTTTACGAAGAGCAGTGTAATATTTTTGACGATCATCTTTTAGGATTACGGCGGGTGGAAATCCGTTTTTTAGCAAAAATAAATTAAGCAGAAGTCTTCCAGTTCGTCCATTTCCATCAAAAAAAGGATGAATCCAAACAAATCGATGATGCAAAAGCACTGATAATACTATTGGGGATAACTGATTAGGATTATTTTCAACAAAATCGAGTAATTCGGTCATAAGTAGTTGAATCTCTGATGCCTCGGGCGGTTGAAATTTAGCTCCGGTTATTCTTACAGAGCCAGTTCTATAGTTTCCTGCGAATTCTTTATCAATTTTAAGTAATACTAATTCGTGAATGGAGCGAACTACATAATTATTTAGAGACTCGTTTTTAGTGGCTACTTGGCTTACAAACTCTATGGCGTCGTGATGATTACTTATTTCTAAATGTTCTTTGAAGGATTTCCCTTTTATAGTCATTCCTTGTTCGAGTACGATTCGCGTTTCTGAAAGTGTTAAGGTGTTCCCTTCAATGGCATTGGAATTATAGGACCATTCGATATGGATTTGCTCTTTAAGTTTATTTAATAAATAGCTCGGAATAGGGCGTACGGCGTCTAGTTGAGTTTTTTTTGTCTCAATTCTGTTGATTATTTCAGCATGTGTTGTTTTTAATTCTTCTAGTTGTGATAAGAAGATTTCAAGCCATATCATAATATCGGTATTTTAAATAAATGTATATTACCGATATTAATTTACAGTATTATTGTCGATTTTCAAATCCCAACCCCTAATTTTTTTAACACACTCTCAATGGAAATCGAATAAATTTCTATTAGTACCAATGTTTCATCAATTAGCCTTCTAATTGGAGTCCTGTTTTCTTGAATCCAAACCAATGTGCTTAGCTTCTTGGTTAACACTTCAGCGAAAAGAACGAAAAAAGGAAAAACACTGAAGTTTTCTTGTATTAACTCTCAATTCTGATACGCGTGTTTATGTTCGTATCAACGAGTAATGTAGAATGGGTAATCTCTAACTCAAAATTTTTTGGTGCGAGTATACATACTCGTACTAATAAGCAATGCTGTATGAGTATTCACTCATACCAAAAAAACTAGCAAACAAAAAAAAAGCTCTGAATAAAAACCCAGAGCCTTCAAAACTAAAAAACAACTTATTTCACAAGCATAATTTTCCGACTAAATCGGAACCCATCTGCTTGCATAAGAACAATATACATTCCACTAGCTAAACGTGTGCCATCAAATATTGCCGTATAGGATCCAGCTTTATGGAAATCATCAACTAAAGTAGAAACTCTCTGTCCAATAACATTAAAGACAGTAATTTTCACGCGAATGTCACTCGCAACTTGATAAGGAATCTTTGTTTGAGGATTAAATGGATTCGGATAATTCTGTTCAAGCATGAAATAATCTGGTGGACGATTCACAAACTCAATTGGGCCAAATAGTTTCGTTTTGCCATCAAAGTCAGTTTGTCTTAAACGATAATGATAGCGCCCTGAAACACCAACTTCTTCATCTTGAAACTGATATTCTTGTCGTTCATAAACTGTTCCAGCACCTTCAATAAAACCAAGTTCTATCCAATTGTCAGCTTGAGTTGAATCATCTAGGAAAACGCGTTCAATGTAGAATCCATAATTTTCAAACTCGGTTGCAGTTTCCCATTTAATAATTGGTCTGTTTCGCAATTCTTGAATAGCAAGACCAATTAAATCTACTGGTAATGAACTTCCTTCATCAGCAGTCCAATCTGAAAAAGCATCAATTCCTGCAAGAGTGATTCGTTTTGTACCTGTATTTACAGAACCACCTCGTTGAGCCCAAGCTCCTGCGGTTGGTTTACGGTATAGAACGTAGGTATTTTCATCATGAGCGACATCAATTTCAGTAACATCATAATTGAAAACAACCGTTGCATTTAAACCGGTATTTGTGGTGGGAGAAACCGAAAAATAGCGAGAAATCGAGTTTAAGCCTTGATCCGTTATTTTAGAATGTCTTCTAGCTATAGTTGTGTTTCCCATTGGTACAGAAGAAGATGTAATGTTGAATCCCATACCAGCAATATTTCCAGGAGATGAACCTATAAAACGAGTAGTTGTTATTTCACCAGAAGTTCCATAAATCACATTGGATTGAGATTCTGATAAAGTAGCAGAAGTTCCAAGCGTAATTGTTCTACCGTTTAAATTAAGGCGACCATTTTGAATATTTAGCGTACCCGTTAAACTTGCATTTCGTGAAAGTGTATTACCAGTCTGCCCATTATTTACAGTTAGATTATAGAAAGTAGTATTTATTGTTCCCCCAATATCTTGATCGGCAGTTCCTTCCAAAATAACAGTTCCAGTTCCCGGCGCAAATGGAGTTCCATTTGCTGAGTTATTTAACCAATCTCCTTTAACTGTAATTGTTCGGCTATTGGCGTCTAAACGTGCTGAATTTTCAATAATTAAATCATTGTTTACTGTAATATTTGTCGCAGGTAGTGTTCGAGTATTAGTACCAGTTATAATCAAATTCCAATATTGAGTTTGTGGCGGAATAATGATATCCGCAGCTGCATTATAACGAACAGTTCCACCACCAGGACCTGTAAAGGAGTCAAAGTTTCCAGATGGGAAAACTACGGTTGTTGATCCAATTATAAGCTCTCCAGTTCCTATTACATTCCCGAAAATATGCGAATAACTTGTTCCAACATCTAAGGTTCCTTCGAGATTTATTGAGCTTGAACGTTGAGAAACTGCATTAATCAATACCACATGACCTGTTCTAATTTCAACAGCATTTCCATCTGGAGCAGTTGAAGGAATAGAACTTGGATCATTATGTAATGGGTCTGTCCATTCAACAGTTGACCAAGTATCGGCTTCGGTCCATAGAGCTCCGGTTGTTGTGATATTTGCTTTACCTGTTCGGCTATAATAGGTTGGGATTATACCAAATTCATTAACATCACCAGCGGAATATTCACCAGCTAAAGTAGTTAGATTGGTAAATGTAATAACATTTGTAGCGGTATTAACTGTACCATCGGCATACCAAAGAGATCCTGTATAACGCCCACCAACATAATCAGATTCTAAGGCAATGTCTGCAAACTGAAGAAAACTATCGTCGTAAGTATATTCGTGTGTTACTGTAAATGTTGTAAAACCACTAGCAGTAATATTCCAGTGATAATCTAGAACGTCATCTTTGCCATCTGTGGCAGAATTCACAAATATAGTTACTGGTTTAACAGTAATTGTTCCTTGAGTTGCATTTGCAGAAAAATTAAAACGAGTAGGTGTGTATTCTGTATTTGTTCCAATGGGAATTGTGAAATCTGAAGCGCCTGTTCCAACAATCTTCCTAAAACCAAAGGCATTTAAAGAGCCATCATTCCTAAACATTCTACTTGCACTTGGAGTTCCTGCAATAACTGCAGAGGAGCCAAATGTCAACTGATTCCCTTCAATATTGAATACTCCATCAGTTAAGGTAGAAGTTCCATTAATCTGTAAATTATTATATAAGATTATTCCGGATGCATTATCGACTTCAATTGAGCCTAAAACTCCTAAATTATTACCAGTTATTTCCTGAGTTTGAGCCCCTTGAAATAGAATTCTTCCTGCTCCAGTACTTGTATGTGTGGCACTTGCAATCATATTGCCTTGCACAGTAATGGTTCTTCCGCCATCGTCTACTGTTCCAGCTGTCAATAAAAGTTCATTTGTTACTAGTGGATTATCAGACCCACTAAATGTTACCGTATTTGAAGATTTATTTATTTCTAAATCATGAAATGTAGTAGCCGCATTAAATTGAGCTGATTGTGCAGCAGTACCAAAAAAAGCAGTTTTTGAGTTAACACCAGTAAAGGTTCCATTATTCGTGAAATTCCCACCAATATTTACATCTAAACCATTAGTGTTAAAAGTGCTTCCTGCTCCAATTGTTAAATTTGTATTAATCGTTAAATCATTGACTAACAAACGAGCGGTCAAATTAGTTGGATCGGGGCTGATAATTAACGATCCAATTGCTTTTGAAGCATCAATGTCTATTGTTTCAGTATTCGGAGTATTTGAGCTTCCAATTGTAATATCACCCGTTGCAGTACTAGTTTCTGGCTGAAAGATAAATCCAGCAACATTTGCATTGGGTTGTTCTCGAACTATTGTTAAGGTACCTGAAGTATGTGTGAATGTAGTTCCTGTATTTATAATCTCCATGATTCCGCGTTCATTATTTGGGGCATAGTACCTGCCAACTATAACTGTTCCGCCAGTTTGAGAGTATGTTAAAATCCCAGTAGTACTTAAAAAGCCACGTCTAATTTGTGAACCAACGGTTAATGATCCACCTGTAATATCAATTTCAGCTGAACCAGAGGCAGAATATTCTATGTAATGATTATCATTAGCGGCTGTTGCATCATTGTCACCCATCGTTAAGGTTCCACCAGAAATTCGCAGTAATCCATCTAATAAAATTCCATTTGCTGCAGTTCCTGTCATATTCATCGTTCCTGTTGCAATTTCTAAACCTCCTGTTGCAGGAATAGTAAAGTCACTTCCACCACTTGAAAGCACTATTGTTGAAGAAGTATTATGAATAAATAACCCATTTTGAATTTCAATGGTTTTGGTAGCGCCATTTGTTGTGCCTCCTAAAGTATAAGTCGCATCCATGCTAAAATCATTGGTAGTATCAAATCCTTTATTCATAATTATGCGATACGCATTTAAAACAGCACCAGCTGTTCTTGAATAAGAATTGCCAGCGTTTCCATTAATTAATTCCAATTCTACATTATTACCTCCAGAATTATTCGTGAATAAATTAATACTAGATTGTGTACTGTTTTGATTAAGATTACCACCTAGTCTAAGTCTATGAACGAGTCCGTTTGGAGTGGTATTATCAATTTCAATTCGATTCGTTCGATTACCACTTTGGTTAAGGTTTATATTACCGTGAAAAGTGATGGTTCTGTTTTGTCCACTAGTTGGGAATAAAAGCCTTCCAGCACTACTTCCATCACCTAGTCTTGAGTTATTACCAAATACTTCTACATCACCACCTCCAACAGCAGGATTTAATAAAAAAGTAGCTCCCCAGTCTATGTTTAAACCACCTAATATGGCTAAATCAACAGTGCTAGTGAATACTCTAGTATTAATATTATTACCATTACTATTGCCTTCAAAGCGTAGAGTTGGGTAAACTGTAATTGAACTAGGAATCGTGATAGTTGCATTATTTGATAAAAAATAATTAAAAACATTATTTACATCTTGTGTAGCAAAGTCTCCAAAGTCTCCAGTGAACCCAGGTGAATTCGTATTGGTATTCATAATATACATTTCACCTTGCCCAGAAACCGTTCCTAAATCGATGTTAGTTCTATTGGCTTCAATTCGTAAGCGAGGTCTCCAAACAGCTGTTGGCCACAAGAATCGTAATTCAGCAATATTAATATTACTTGTATTCAATGTTATCCAATGCGTATTCCCTCCAGAACCATACATATTTCCAGATCCACCGTATCCAATTTGCACAATACTACCTGCGGTAGGAGCGCTAGGTGCAGCAGGGCCAGTATGTGAAACATTACTCCAACTTGATGCAGTACCCCAGTTTGCAGGTGAATTCATGTTCCCACGTGAGTAAAAAACAGTAACACTTCCTGCAAATTTAGCGGCTGTGGCTGCTGTAAAATTAGCATTTGTTACTTCTTGAGTCGGAATTATAAACGTAGTAGCCGTTACATTTACACCAGCAGCACCATAAGGAGTTCGAGTTGCACCCTCAACTCTACCTGATACATAATTCAAATCAGGATTGTCTGCACCTGGAATATCAGCGCCATTATAGGTAAAGATATAATCAACATCGGGGGCTACCGTAAAATCAGCGACCCTAGTTCTGAAATAATAGGTTAAAGCGCTGCCATCGGGGCGAACTAAGGTTTGTAACTCCCCATCAACTGGGTTAATTCGTACTAATCCATCATCAGTAAAATTTGAAATAGTTGCACTCACAGGAGTATATTTTCCAGATACCCCAATTGGATAAGTAAGAGGGCCATTCGCATCAATATATAAACCAAGTCCACCATCCGATGCATTTCCAGCCATTTGAATCATTTCGCCTATACCAAAAACGCCTGGTGTTGTTAAGGATCCATAGATATTTAAACCATAAATCCCGATATCAAATACTCCATTAGTAAGCGTGAGTTGGTCATCAATAAATAGAGTATTTCCCGTTAATGTTGCTCCGTTTGCATTATCTAAATCAATACTTCCGATAAAAGCTCCTGATCCAGAAACAGGAAGAGTAATTGTTTGTGCTGAACCACCATCTAAATATAAATATCCAGTAGTCCCAGCTAAGCCAAGTCGACTTGCAACATAAACATTTCCACGAGCATTTATCGTGTAATTATCATAATCTACAATTCCTGCCTCAATACGTAATTCTCCTGTAGTTCTAAATGGAATGGTAGCTCCATCTGCAATGAAAACAGTATCAAGTGTCGCACTTTGTTTATTTATAGTAAAATTATTTATTACCTGAGTTCCTGCTGAATTAAAGCTTAAGGTAGAATTCTCGTTACCATCAATCGTAATGGTTGAAGTTCCTGTCGTAAATGTTCCACTATTGGTAAAGTTTCTGCCAATAGTTATTGGATGATTATTAGTTAAAAACGTATTTCCAGCTCCAATACTCAAATCATTTTCGATGATAAGATCATTCTGAAGCGTGAAATTATTCCCACCGTGAATTACTGTTAGATTATAAACAGGAACGGTTGAATAAAATTCGAAATTTCCTCCGTTTGTAGTTATTTCAATTGTTCCTCCAGTTGCACTAGAATTGATTAAATCACTATGAACCTCAAATCCACCATAGGTAGCACCGTTATTATCTGAAACTTGAAGTGTACCGCCACTCATTCGGAAGACACTTTCTACTTTATCAATAGAAAAACGACCCGATGCATCACTATTTTCACCAACTCCATCTACAATTACAATACCACCCGATTGAATGTAAGATGTGAAATTTCCAGCCGGACTTACACCCGAACGCCGAAGTTGTGACATTCGGCAAGTGCCTCCTTCAATGATAAAAACACCTGAGTTGAAATAAACAAAGCCAGCACTATTTTGAGTATTAAAGCTCCCATCTGTTATTCGGAAAGTTCCATAGAGAGCCAAAGCTTGATTTCCAGTTCCATTTGCAGGGGTGGTAATATCAATTATAGCACCATCAACCCAGAGTTGTGCGTTTTCAGGGATGAAAAAATTTCCGCCACCCTCTGTTAAACTTGGAATATCTACATTGAAACCTAAACGAAGAGTTCCATTACGAATCCATAATGAATTTAATATTTCTGGATTTGCGCTACTGTAAGGAACTGAAGAATTATTTGCTAAATTATTTCGCCCATAGAGTCTGAAATTACCAGATAAGTTTGAGGTAACGTGAACAATAAATGTTTTATCTGAACCTTTATTTATGATTAAACGATTTAACTCAATAACCCCATCAGCAACTATTTGTTCATTTGAAGTGCCAAGCATGTTTAATATTGCACTACCATCTGTTGGATTACCCGTATAATTTAAGCCTGAGTTAATAAAATCTACTGTTCCTCCGTTGTTAAATAAACTTCCATAGAGTTCAATTTGATGTGTCGGGTTAGCAGCAGCAGTTCTGATTTCCCAAAGCGCTCCACTTTCTACGTAAACATCTCCATTTACTACAACTGAATATATATTTGCATTATTTCGACCTAACCGTAATTGGCTTCCTGCATTAACTCTTAAATTTTCAAGAATAGTCCAAGAATTATTCATCGTTTTTCTACCTGTGCCACTTATGGTAAGGTTTCTAACGGTTCCAAGATTGGTAAGATTATAATTGGTTGTTCCAGAAAACTCCATTGTTCCACCAGTTGCACTAAAGAAATCGGTAAATGTGCCATTCGGGACACTATTTGAGCTTAATCTTAATGTTCCTTTCCCTGTAACTGTTGTGAAATCATGACCTGTAGTTGTTCCAATATCAATTGTTCCACCTTCTTGAATAGTTACACTTGCAAAAGTTCTTGAATTAATTGATATCGTTATGGTTCGACCATTCAATATTACGATATGATCAATTGCGGTTGGTGTAACCGATCCCAATAATAATGTTCCAGATGGATCAGTAGTCCAAATGTTTACATCGGTAAGATTTCCCGTTTGGAATGTATAATAAGTGGTTTGGGAATAAGCAGATTGCGATATTAAACCCAAAAATAATAAAAGTGAAAGATAGGTTTTCATAGGTTGGATTCTTAGAATCTTAATACTGTCTATAAACTTAAAATAATAAACATAGCTAAGAAATGTGATCAAAAATACTGCCAATATTGAGTTAACTAAGCTTTATTGATTAAATTTTATTAACTATTTAATCCCTTTTAAAACAATTACATATTGAACTATTACTAGCATCTAATTATGCAATACTATTAATGGGCATATTACATGTTTTTTAAGTATGTACAGAAGAAAAATTAGCCAATACCATCAATTGATCTGAATAAATTGCTCTTTTGGCGTCTTGCAACATCATGGTGAAAATAAATTCTTTAGTTTAATGTATCGACCAATAGTAAAAATAGTTAAGTAAATGCAAAAGAATATTGTCTTGAAATACTATCAAATACATTCATACCCCTAACTTTGCTTAATAAAGGTAGTCAATAAAATGAGGGAATACTCCTTTAAGCATATTTACGCAATCTAAAATCGAAAAAATGTGATTATAAAAGTTATAAACAAACTCAACTTTCGGACTTCGTTTCAATAAAAAAGGCAGTGGTTATCGCAAAAAAAAACAGAGATCCCGTGCCCTGACACGGGATCTCTGTCAAATATCATTTTACGCAACATTCACTTTTTCTTTGCATAGATTGGTTCTTAGGCTGAGATGCTGGGTCGAAGCCCAGCATGACCAAATAACATATATGAACTAAGCTCATTATGACGTGAATAAGCTCTTGTTTTCATTAATTATGCTACATAAAACCGTTAACAAAATAATTCACTTTACAAAATGTCAAAGTCCGAATTTGAGTAAATAAACTGAAGAAATGATATGTTTTAATAGGCTTATAAGTTAGTTTTCTAATTCAACACATAAAAAGTAGCTGGCTTAGCTCGTTTTTTTACATGGACAATCAACGCCAAAGCGTTCGCAAATTGGATGATGTTCAGGTTTACTAAATCGAGCTTTGCAAGGTCCTCTTCCATGATGAATCATTAAGTGCGAAAGATTGGTCCATTCATCTTGCGGAAACAAAGCCATTAAATCTTTTTCCACTTTTATGGGGTCTGTATGTTTAGTTAATCCCAATCGTTTGGAAATTCTCCCAACATGAGTATCTACAACTACTCCAACATTTATCCCAAAGGCATTCCCTAAAACGACATTCGCAGTTTTTCTTGCTGCGCCTCTTAAAGTCAGTAATTCATCCATTGTTTTTGGGACTTCACCCCCAAAATTTTCCATAATCAGACGCCCCGTTTCTTTAATCGATTTGGCTTTGTTTCTATAAAACCCGGTAGAACGAACATCTTCCTCCAATTCTTGAATTTCAGCATCTGCAAATGCTTGTGGCGAAGTATATTTCTTAAAAAGAGACTCTGTTACAATATTAACTCTAACATCGGTGCATTGCGCACTAAGAATAGTCGCAATGAGTAATTCAAAAGCATTAGAATGATTCAATTCACAATGCGGATTCGGGTAATACTGATACAACTCAGCTAATAATTCCTGTGCACGCAGTTTTTGCTGTGCCGTTTTACGAGGTAACTTCATTGAAAAAATGATGAATGATGAATGAGAAATGAGAAAGTATCAAATGTAAACAAATTCAATTTCTAGCAAAAACTACAAAACTAGCGAGACTTAAGTCTCGTGCTAAAAAAGCAAAAAAGGAGACTTAGTCTCCAATCAGGCGCAAGCAATTTAAACAAACTTCATTTCAACAAAGTAACCTTCAAAACAGCTCCGGAAACTTTTCCAGATATAGAAAAAACTCGAGCCTGTACAAAATAGATCCCAGAAGACAAACCATAACCATCAAACCGATATTCAAATTGACCTGCTTGCAAAGAAGCTTCAGAAAAAATAGATTTCACAAACTCTCCCGTCACAGAATATAAATTCAAATCAACAGTAGAAGCCTCAAAAAGATTTAAACGAATAGAAGTAGACGGATTAAAAGGATTTGGATAAGCAGATAAATCAATCAAATACGGAATCTCCAATTCAATTTCTTTATCAGTAGAAGTTCTAACTTGATGCTCATTTAAGCGGAGCTCAACACCGGGTATTTCAATAAGTGGAGTTTGTAAATCGCCCAAACTTCCATTTCCCACTTTAAGTTTATAATCCTGTGTTTTAAATCCGCCAAACCCATAATTATCAGTATAATAGTATATCTCAATTGGATAAGAATCTAACAATGGTAAACTAATTTCAACAGCGGAACCAATAAATGGTTTTATTTCTGCGCTTAATAGTAAACTCAAATTAATTATTGAAGTTACTCGTTTTGATGGTGGCTGATCACTTAATAATTCTTTCTTTTTATAGACAGCTAGAAGTTTAATATCTGCACTATCGGGATAAGTGACCAAGGAATTAGGCGGAAAAAGACTATCAGGAAAAGGAACTCTGATTGCAAATTCTCTTAAAGAAATTTCCTCGTCTAAATTAGCAGATTCAATAAAAACAGGAACAAAATAGGCGTCGGCTACAAACTGATTTAATTCCTCAAGCTGCTCGAAAGGAAGATTGGGCAGGCTAAACAATTTAATAGAGATTGTATCAACCTGTAATTTATCGATGAATGTATTCGGATAAGCAATGGGTTCAATTAAAGCTGTATCCAAAATGATTCCATTTTCGTGATACCCAACTCGTTCAGTACCCAAGGATTCAAATCGTGAATCACCAAATTGAACAGAACTTCGCAAGGTATCATTTATATAAAATCCAAAGCGCTTGGGAACACTTCCATTAGGGTAAAATAACTCTTCAGAAAGAGTTTGAGCCTCTACTGAATTCGCAGATAAGAGCAATAAAAATAAAATGAAAAACAACTTTGCCATAGGAACATAAATGTATTCTATTAATTTAATGCTTCCAAGCTTAAATGTTCCTGAAAGTTGATTTAATACCTGAACTAAGATTCATTTTTTTTGAAAGAATGGGAGAATAAGTTCACGTTTTTCTGAAAGCGTTTTGAAAGTAAATTTCAAAAAAGATCTAAAAAAGTTTAGCACACATTTAACCAACAAACAAAAATTTGTATCTTAAGTCCTACAAAAGTTATAGGACAATAGAAAGTTTAAACATGCTATTAGAGAAATTGAAAGAAATCGCTGTTGAAGCAGGCCATGCAATCATGGAAATTTATAATGCAACAGGCGATCAACAGATCATCACTAAAGATGATAATTCACCCTTAACCCTAGCCGATTTAGCTTCTCATAAATGTATTATGAAAGGCTTAGAACAGATTACAGAATATCCAATTATTTCAGAAGAAGCTAAATTGCCGTCATATGAAGAAAGAAAAGCTTGGACTCACTTTTGGTTAGTTGATCCTCTTGATGGAACTAAGGAGTTTATAAAAAAGAACGGTGAATTTACCGTAAATATCGCCTTAATCGCTGATGGCGAACCTGTTTTGGGGGTGATTTATGTCCCTGTAAAAGACATTCTTTATTACGCTGAAAAAGATAAAGGATCTTTTAAGCAAATCGGATCGGAAGAACCTGTACGCATCTTCGCAACTCAAAAAGAAAAACCAGAAGTGGCTATTGTAAGTCGTTCACATGCAAATCAAGCTTTGCAAGATTGGTTGTCAGAAAAAGGTATTACGAAATCTATTGATGCGGGTAGCTCTCTAAAATTCTGTTTAGTAGCAGAAGGTTTAGCTGATGTATATCCAAGAACGGGTCCAACAATGGAATGGGATGTAGCGGCTGGAGATGCTATCTGGAGAAACGCTAAAACAGAAGGCACAAATCCATCAGGTATTACCTACAATAAAGAAGATTTAAGAAATACAGAATTTGTTATCGGATATGTCTGAGATAAATAAACACGAAAACGAGAATATCGTTTGGGATGCGGGCTATGCCGATCAAGCTATTTATGAAAAGTTACTAGGACAAAAAGGTGCCTTATTATGGTTTACTGGCTTAAGTGGTTCTGGTAAATCAACAATTGCGAAAGCGTTTCAAAAAGAAATGCTAGCAACGGGCAAGTATATTGTTGTTTTAGATGGAGATAATATTCGTCACGGACTGAATAAAGACCTAGATTTTTCAGAAACGGGAAGAAAAGAAAACATCAGAAGAATTGCTGAAGTTGCAAAGTTATTTGTGAATCATGGCGCTTTGGTGATTACAGCATTTATTTCTCCGTACATCGAAGACAGACAGCAAGCTCGTGAAGTGGTCGGCAAGCAAAACTTCTTTGAAATTTTTATTGATACTCCTATCGAAGTTTGCATGCAAAGAGATCCAAAAGGTTTGTACAAAAAAGCAATAAGTGGTGAAATAAAACATTTCACCGGTATTTCAGATCCTTATGAAAAACCTGTTCAGCCTGAAATCTTAATTCAGACAAAAGAGCAAACACTTGAAGAATCTGTTTCCGATTTAATCGAAAAACTGAAAGATAAATTAGTTTTGAGTTAAGAAAAGAAAGTAAAAAGTAAACAAATTCTAGCGCGAGACTTAAGTCTCGTGCTAAAAAGCAAAAAAGAGACTTAGTCTCAGAGCAGGCAAAAGCCAGTATCTCGACAATGAGAAGCTAAATTGTCACGAGTGGACACTCGCGCCAGAATTTGAGTTAAGAAAAGAAAGTAAAAAGTAAACAAATTCTAGCGCGAGACTTAAGTCTCGTGCTAAAAAGCAAAAAAGAGACTTAGTCTCAGAACAGGCGAAAGCCAGTATCTCTGCCAAAGCAAAAGCTAGCCAATAAAGAACAAACAAATAACTTCATAAATGTCACGAGTAAACACTCGCGATTTGCATCCTGGCACGAGTACATACTCGCGCCAGAAAAGAGCTATTAACTAGAAATACCATCATGAAATCCCCCCAACCCCCTTTGTTGCTCAGGCATCTTCGTACTCGAGTTTTCGGGCAAAATGGAGTTTCCCAGACTCCTCATTTCTCATTTCTCATTCATTCCTAAACAATGATTCTACCTGAAATCCCTTACATAAAATTAATTATCACTACATCAGTGCTTGTTGGTTTATTTGGTGTGCTCATCAAAAGCAAACTAGACACTGCATTAGCAGTATTTGGTGCGTTAATGATTTTTGTGATTACCGGAATCGTTTCACCAAAAGAAGCATTTAGCGGTTTTTCAAATGAAGGAATGCTCTCTGTAGGATTTTTATATGTCATAGCTTACGCTGTTCAATCAACAGGCTTAATGGATACATGGGGGAAATATTTACTCGGTAAAAAACCAGATAATATTCGAATTACCTATTTGCGCTTATTGACCCCAATTGCAGGGTTTTCAGCTTTTATGAATAATACTCCTATAGTGAGTTTATTTATCCCAATCATTAAAAGTTGGGCAAAAAGAAACAATGTGTCCGCTTCTAAATATCTGATTCCTCTTTCTTATGCAACTATAATGGGTGGTACTTGTACATTAATAGGAACTTCAACCACACTTGTTGTTCATGGATTGTTACTAAGCGCAGGTTATGAGGGATTTGGTTTTTTTGAACCAGGAATTATTGGTTTAGGTTATGCATTTGTTGGTATGACTTTCTTAATTTTGATTGCTCCTAAACTATTGCCAAACCATAAAGAACCTTTTGTTGATTTGGATGAAACGACAAGAGAATTCGTAATTGCTTTAAAGGTAACAGATGCATACACAAGTCTTGGTAAAACGATAGAAGATGCAGGATTACGTCACTTGCAAGGTTTGTTTTTATTTCAAATAGTTCGTGGGAAAACGACGATATCTCCTGTAAGTCCCAATGAAACAATTGAATTGGGAGATCGATTATTTTTTACAGGCTTGCCGTCAACAATTGTTGAACTACAAAAACAAGCTGGTTTAGATTTGATAAATGACTCTAGTATCAATCTGAAACAATTTGATTCGACTAAGTCAAGAACGTTTGAAGTTGTTATTTCTACAGGGTCACGCTTAGTTGGCAAAACTGTGAAAAAAAGTGACTTTCGCGGTGAATTTAATGCCGTAATTTTAGCAATTCACCGACACGGGCAACGAATAAATGAAAAAATTGGGGATATCATTCTTAGAGAAGGAGATACTTTATTAATTCTTGCTGGAAAAGGATTTGCGAAACGCTGGTATCATTCAAAAGAATTTTTATTAGTCTCTGAAAGTGAAGAAGTTTTATCGCGTTCATTCGGAAAAAGTGTACTAATTCTGGGAACAGTTTTATTAATGGTAGTTTCTGTTGCAATGGAATGGCTACCTATGATAACAGCTTCAGCTTTAGCAGCCTCGATTTTAGCATTGAGCAAATCAATAAGTCGAGAAGAAGTCATAAAAGCAGTGAATTGGAATGTTCTTATTGTTATTGCGGCATCCCTAGGTTTGTCAAAAGCCGTTCAATCATCAGGAATTGCAACATTTATGGCAGAGGCACTTCAATTTGTTGCTACTGATTATGGTGTTTTCATGGTAATACTAGCTGTTGTTTTCATTGCAATGTTAGCTACGGAAACCATAACAAATACAGCCGCAGCTGCACTTTTATTCCCTATCGTTTTGGAATTATCAACAATTTCTGGAATTTCAATGCATACTTTGGCATTAGCTCTACTTTTTGGAGCAACCTCATCTTATGCAACTCCAATAGGATATCAAACAAATTTAATGGTTCAAGGACCTGGAAATTATTCGTTTAAAGATTATTTGAAAATCGGTATTCCGATGAATCTAATAGCTGCAACGACTTCCGCAATTTTAATCTATACACTAACAACCTAACATAACGTATGAGTTCATATACACTAAAACACCTCGACGAATTGGAAGCTGAAGCCATATTTATTATGCGCGAAACAGCGGCTCAGTTCGAAAAACCTGTTCTGCTTTTTTCTGGCGGAAAAGATTCAATTGTGATGGTTCACCTTGCTTTAAAAGCATTTTGGCCTGCAAAAGTACCATTTTCTTTGATGCATGTCGATACCGGACATAATTTCGAAGAGACAATTACATTCCGTGATGAATTGGTAAAAAAACACAATCTAAAATTGATTGTTGCTAGCGTTCAAGATTCAATAAACGAAGGCAAATCCGTTGAAGAAAAAGGCGCTTATGCTTCTCGTAATGCTATTCAAAGTATTACCTTGTTAGAAGGAATTGAGAAAAACGGTTTTGATGCTGCTTTTGGTGGTGGTCGTCGTGATGAGGAAAAAGCTCGTGCTAAAGAACGTTTCTTTTCACATCGTGATGAGTTTGGCCAATGGGATCCAAAAAATCAACGTCCTGAATTATGGAATCTATTTAATGGCAAAAAATTAATTGGCGAACATTTCCGCATATTCCCTTTAAGTAACTGGACTGAAATGGATGTTTGGCAATATATCGCTAAAGAAGAAATCGATATCCCAAATCTGTATTTCTCACACAAACGTAAAGTATTCAACCGCAAAGGCGTTTGGTATGCTGATAACGACATCATGAGCAAATTAGATACTGATGTTGTTGAAGAAAAAGTAGTGCGTTTCAGAACAATTGGCGATATCACCTGTACCGGTGCTGTAATGTCAGAAGCAACAACAATGTCTGAAATCGTTCAAGAAGTTGCAGCCGCTCGTCAAACAGAAAGAGGAACTCGCTCAGACGACAAAAGAAGCGAAGCCGCAATGGAAGAACGCAAAAAACAAGGCTACTTCTAAGCGAATTCTTAATTTTAAGTTTTTAATTTTTAATTAATTATCCCATGAAAGACAATGTTGTTCGTGAAAAATCTTTCGACTTCGCATTAAAAGTAATCGACGTTTATAAGGAATTACTTGCTGTTAATGAATTTGTTTTATCGAAACAATTTCTCCGATCAGGAACAAGCATTGGTGCAAACGTTGAAGAAGCTACAGCGGCGGTTTCCAGAAAAGATTTTATTGCTAAAATGGCAATCGCATCAAAAGAAGCTCGAGAAACATTGTATTGGATTAAATTGATTAAGTATTCAGAACTAGCCTCATTAAATCTTGACGACCTGATATTAGATGTAGAAGAGTTAATTAGAATTCTCACTGCTATTATCAAAACGATGCAAAATAATTGATTGAATTTTTAGCTCGATCTAGAAATTCAAAATTAAGATTTTTCCTAAAAGTAGTTTTAACCAAAATAATCAACGTTTAAACATGATTAAAATGGCTGAAATTAACAGATATCAAATTTGGGTTTAATCTCCCAATTCAAAATTTAAAATTCAAAATTCACAATTAATAACATGAGTTATTTAAACATGGATCTCCTTCGCTTTACCACTGCCGGCAGTGTCGATGATGGTAAAAGCACTCTAATCGGAAGATTACTTTACGATTCTAAATCTATTTTCGAAGATCAATTGGAAGCTGTTGAAGCTTCATCAAAAAATCGTGGCGACGAATATACAAACCTTGCTTTATTAACCGATGGTTTATCAGC
>Ga0210025_1001365_pt1 | contig 26667 bp, 15 predicted proteins | sample CryGeyme20150102_FD_183989 | JGI IMG/M metagenome (GOLD analysis project Ga0210025, IMG submission 183989) | Groundwater microbial communities from Crystal Geyser aquifers in Utah, USA - Crystal Geyser metaG 2015-0102 (SPAdes) (version 2) | ecosystem: Environmental > Aquatic > Deep subsurface >... | reverse complement strand
AAAAATTCAACAATGCATTGTGTCAATCATGACAACATACGGCTTTTTATTTTGTCTGGGAGTACCAATGACGTCAGTGGCGCAGCTTTTTCCTTATGTAATGTTAGGAATTGGTCTTGATGATACGTTCATTGTCACTGGTGCCTATTCGCGAACCGATCCGGAGAAACCAGTACTGAATCGAATTGAAGTTTGCGTGAACGAAGTGGCCATAAGCATCGTTGTTAGTACCCTAACGACCGTGGTGGCATTTTCTTTGGGGATTGCGACGAGTATGCCCATGATCAGGTGGTTTTGTATGTATGCTGCACCAACAGTAGCTATTGATTTCATTTATCAGATTACTTTTTTCATCGCAATACTGGTTTTGGACGAAAAGAGAATCCAAAATGATAGATATGATTGTCTCGTATGTCTCAAGTCAAGACCAACGAGTTTCAAGCATAAAGGTGACGACATCGAGAAGAAGAAAGAAGAGGACGAAGACAAGTACGGCCAGAAGTGCAACAACCTGGAAAAGAATTCGGAAAAAGGAACATCCAACTCCTCTGCTTCCACTGTTGTTTCCAAGTGGATGTGCCACTACAGCAATTTTCTCATGAGACCCGTGACAAAAGTACTAGTCTTTTTTTCGTTTACAGGTCTTTTGATTTTGGGCGTACTTGGTGCCCTGCAACAAAAACAAGAACTTGATTTTCGCAGTATCATGCCCGCTGACTCATTTATTCGGACCTATTTTGATGCCATCTACCAGTACAGCAACGATGACAGCTTTGCTCTGACGTATCTTCGAGCCGATATTTTCTTTCGAGGCGTTGATGTTTCACTTCCTGATATACAACAACAGATGCTAGATTTCGTTGACGAGCTCGTAGAAATGCCGTACATTACCAGTCCTCCCGAATACTTTTGGTTGCGTGATTTTCACAAGTTTCAAAAAGTCTTTCAAAGCAATTATACTGAACTTACCAACAACATGTCCTTCAATGATCAGTTGACTTTATTCTTGGACATTCCCAATTTCGACTTGTTGTACTCGAAGGATATTGTCCGCGACGAAAAATCCGGCGATGTGATTGCATCGCGGTGTCAGGTTATCTTTGATAAGGGCAGCAATTACGACGTTGCAGTACAAATTGCCACGGTTCGCGAACAATATCGCATCACAAGCCATCAAGCGGTGAACATTGGAAAATCCGAGTGGTCTTTCTTCATGTTTACAGAGCACTTTTACGCCTGGGAGTTGCACGATCTCATGTATTCCGAGCTGCTCCTATCATTTGCCTTGGGAATCTTGAGTGTCTTTATGATTTCGGTGCTGTTTATCCCGCATCCGCTTTTAGCTATTGTTTTGCCTTTGATTGTTAGTGCGGTGTACGTTGAACTAATGGCCTTTCTGTACGCTGTGGGGATTTACATAAACGTGATCACGGCCATTGGGCTACTAATGAGTCTTGGTCTGGTGGTACGTACTCTTCCTGCACATATGAAAGTCTATACCACATATATGGGTGCCTGCGCTGATTTCTCTCTCTCTCTCTCTCTCTCTCTTGCTTCTACCTTCTGTCCTTCATTGTCGTCAGGTGGACTATAATATGCACGTAGCTCTTACGTACTACGAGACCAGTAGGGGAGTCATAACTGCGCGTCGCGAAGAGTGCATCGATCAAACTCTTCAAAGCATGGGAGGGAGTGTTTTGGTGGGTGCTAGTACCACCATGTTGGCTGCACTACCCCTGGTGTTGACATCATCCTTGGCGTTCCGAACATTCTTTTGGACATTTCTTGCGATTCCCGTGTTGGGTGCTGCTCACGGACTAATTCTTCTGCCGGTGATTTTAAGTCTTTGGGGTCCGAAAGATTGCACATGTATTAGTGCAAGGCCCCGCATTAGTTTGTCAATAACATCAGAGAGTTTTGCCGAGGTGGCTTTTTGATGGGTATTACTTGCATTATATTTTTAATTTTATTGATTCTTCTCTTTAATTTTTTACAGCGTACTAGACTACTGCAGTCTGCTCGAATACCGCATCATTATTATACGCGCATTCGTAACTTTCTCACTTCGGCATATGTAGACAAGTGTGCGCCATTGTCAAGTAGCGAATAAAACTAATAAAATAAGAACAAAAATAATGATGTCATGATGGATAAAAAAAGCCTGTTGAAAATAAAGAACGAAGAACTGCATGCTCTGATTTCAGATGCTTGCTGCCAAGAACAGGAGTACCTGGTGCTACTGGTATGGTACCAGCTAGTGCCGTAGTGGGTACCTGGTACAACTACCAGGTATGATAGCTGGCTGGGCATGAGCCATCACCAACTTCTAGTACTGTAAGCAAAAAGCCTGATATCACTTCACAGAAGCGGAAGCAATCTTCAAGTCCAGGTATTTTGCCGGTACCTGGTATGTCAAAAGGAAGATCTAAATCAATTCATCATTAGCACGTGCAAAGTACCAGGTGCTAGTACCAGAAACAGTATCATACCACAGTGGTACTACCGTACGGGGCCCACTACCGATACTACTACTGGTAGTACCGGTACCATATGAGCTGCCAGGTACCAGGTTTGGTACTACTAATACAAGTAATAGTAGTACCTGCCTGGTATGGTTGACTGCAAGATCATTACGTGGTAGTATTACGGTAATAGCAAGCGAATCTTTTGACCATTCTGACCATTAATTTCCACCAGCTGTGTTGATGATAAAAAAATAAATAATAATACCAGAGTAGTATTGCTAAGTGGTAAGTTATCCTGATGCCTGTTTCGTATGGTGCATACCATGGACTTACTGTAGCTACTACGGTACCTGGTACCTACTACCTGGTACCAGGTACTACGTATTACGTTTGTCTACCGGTACTTCATTACTACTCTACCAGGTACCTGGTACGTAGCTAGAAATAATGATGTTATTTAATGATTTTTTCGTGTTGATGCTAGTGGGAATTCGAAGGATGCAGTCGAAAAGATGGCTTCAACATTACCTTGTACCAGCGAGTGCACTTATGACAATTAATTCAAAAAGATTCGGAGAAAGAAACACCACCTGAGCCTGACATGAGATATGGTACTACTGTATGGTAGTAGCTATTAGTACCTGGTACCTGGTACCAGGTACTACTGTACCTGGTAGTAGACTAGTCGACGCCAAGACCATTCGTCCCACTGACGTGTTTCGCGATAAATCAATACTACCCGTAGTACCGTACTACCGTACCAGTGGTACTGTAGTGGAAATGATAATCATATCAGTCACACTTTTCTGCCTCAGTATTCGGAAACCGAGAGGGCTACCGGAAAGCGATTACCATATCCTTCACACGGTAATACCCACCTCATCTTGATCCTAAATTTTGTATCACAGTAGACTGCTAGTAGTAATAGACTTAGTAGTACGAAGTACTACACTGTACGTATTTTTTTCTCTCGAATGAACCATTTATTTTATTTTATTCATTTTGTTTCTTTTACACTTTGCGTTTTTTGAATTCAGAGCAAAACTCTCATCATTTACTATTTACTACAGTATTTACTACCGTAGTATCTAGTATCATCATCCAATACAGCAGTAGTATTAGGTACCTGGTATTAGCTACTCTATTAGCTGACAAAGCTGACAACTCCCATAAAGCTGCTCGCTGCTCGCTGCTCTATCTACTATCTACTGCCATGGCGCAGACGAACAATGAGAACGACTGTAACTCCAGCGTTGAAGGTGTTGACTTCAACAGGCTTTCCATTACTACGCTAGGTCTGGTACTTCCACCCATTCGCAATCGCAATGATGGTGATGATGGTACTTGCTTAGGTACTGGTACTGGTAGTGGTACGGATAATGGCGACGACGCAGAAGACACAAGTCCAGAGGCTGTTCGCGCTAGAGCTCGTCGTTTGCTATTAATGACAGATGCGGGTCCAGAAGGTGTTCGCGCTAGAGCTCGTGCGTTATTAGCAAGGGCGGAAGCGAACAACAACAACTCTCGTACTGCCAATAGTACTTCTAGTAGTAGTAGTAGTAGTAGTACTTCTATCTCTATTATGGATCCTCAAACGTTCGCTCCTAGTGGTGGCGACGCAACGACTACTGATGATGACGACGACGAAAATGACGACGACGAAGATGATGATGCGACTGACGACTGCAGCAGCAAAATGACGGAACTGCAACAAGAGCAACAACAAGAAGAAGTGGCCGGAGATGCCAGGGCCATTGCTGATACTCTTTTGTCGAATGATCAAAGAATCAAACGGGAGGCCATGCAGTCTGTTCACAACCGGACGGTTGCTGGGATCTTGATGCAAGATTCTACTACTAGCTATGATGCCGGCAAGGAAAAGGCCAAAGCGGATCAACTGATGCAAACGGATCAAGCAAACTCGGTCATCCTGCCACGACGATCACGCAGGTATTCCACCAAGCAAATGCGCGATCATTCGTCGTCGATCTCGACGGCAACAAAACACAGGATGTCACGAGAAAAACGGATCAAACGACGTTCCAAGTTAACCAATGGCAATGGGCGAATAACGAGACCTGGAGGGGTAGATGTTACCTATCCAGATGACAACAGCAGCAGCAGCAGCAGCAGCAGTAGACTTTCAGAACCGATTTCGGTAGTGGATTCAGATCTAGATAGTTGGATTGAGGAAGATTCAAGACCCACTGGAAGAGGTACTGGCAGAGGCACAACAGTGTCAACTACAACGACAGAACGTCTCATTGAAGCAAGTTTGGTGCCAGAGTTTCACCATCATCACCCACGACAGTACGAACAGCATCACGTTTCGGGAGATGCTGTGCAGAACAGCAACATTCCAAGAGCTGAAATTGTTCATCGTTCCGAGGCTTGGCTGGACAAGTGCATGCCCAGCACACCAGAGAAACGAAGATTTTGCTTGATTTTTCTGGTGGCACTAGCGGCAGTGGCACTTGCAGCTACGATTGCCGCAGTCATGACCATCGCACCGGATGATGAACCACAAGTAGCCGTCATTGAAAGAAACAGAGCAGAGGCCGATCTTGATGCCAATGCTGATGCCGGTGTTAATGCCGAACTGTCTCCTATGGCAGGGACAGGAACACCATCCCTTCGGCCATCCATTGCATCAGTACTAACACCATCTCAGCCTTCTCTACAGTCCGCAACTGTTCTACCCAGCGGCACAAGCAGCACATCAGAATTCGTTGGCGTTCCTTCTCAAGGAACACCAACGACCAACGCATTACCATCAGCAGCACTGTCTTCCACAGGAGAAACTCCGGCAGTTGCAGTAACCAAAGACTCGTGTATGAGTATACCAGGTGGTCAGGACCTACTCAACTTCCTTCCAAACACCACATTTTTGGCTCTATCTGACCCTGTTTCTCCTCAGTGTCAAGTTTTTGAATGGCTTCTCCAAAATCCGGACATTACAAACTGGGAACAGTGGAGAGTGCACCAATACTTTGGCCTGGCTACATGCTTCTTATCCTGGCAACCAACTGCCATTGATGACGGCACACTCGAGCATTCTGTTTCTGAGTGTGATTGGGGAGCCAAAAGTGATTCTAGCAGTATCAGGTGCAACGAAGATGGGCAAGTGCAGGCAGTGTCCTGGGCTGCACCAGCAGCTGCCTTGAGTAGACAAAGCACCGCATCCGAGAATCAAGTCAAGTATGCGTTTTTGCCTTCAGAGATCAGATTACTTTCATCCCTAGTTTCACTTTCCATATCGGATGCTTCTTATGGTCCAGTGTCCTTGCAAGACAGTATTCCTCAATCATTTCTTGGTTTGGACAACTTTACTCAGCTGGAACTCACCAGCAACAATATTTTTGACTCAATACCCTCATCCATAAGTCTGATGTCAGGACTTACCCATCTTTCTCTGAAGGACAATACTCTTACTGGTACGCTCCCTTCACAGGTGGGTTTGCTGAAAGAATTGACTTCTTTGGTGCTTTCTTTTAATGAATTGACAGGTTCATTACCAGCAGTACTGGAAGACCTTCCAGAATTAGAGTATCTTGAGATCACCGGAAATAGCTTTACACCTCCTCTGCCTTCCAAAGTGTGCCCATTATTGTCACTGCAAGATCAAGTTACTTTTGAATGCAACCAAAGTCAAGAGCCGGTTACTTCCGGCACTACACCTTCGGATTTAGCTACTACGTTGACAAATTCCTCTGTTCCAATCACCGAGCAATCGAATCTCACTCTGGAACCAGCACTGATGCCGCAGATCAGTCCACAAACGCCTGCTACGCCAACAACTGGGCAATCCAATATCACTCAAAGCCCATTAGTGACGCCGCAATCGACTACAGAAAATACTGCTTCTGCACTTCCTGGTCTCATGAATCGACCAACAACAATCAGACCTTCCCTTAGGCCTGCCCAGACACCTGCACCAGGACTTGCTCTAGCTCCTTCTCGTAGTCCAGCTTTAGGACCTTCCTTAGCTTCTGGCTTACAACCCAATCCAGCACTAAATTTACTTCCAATACCATCACCAGCTACTATTTCAAGTGCAACTTCTTTAGTTTCTAAACAGCCCACCCGCAGGCCGACCACTACTTCTACTCCAAGTCCTATTCAGCAGTCAGCAGCAGGGGGAACCCCTGCACCAGCAGCAGCACCATCATCCCAGGGTGGTCCAGGGCTTACTCCGCAGCCAACTCCTTTATCTGTTTCACAACCTACTCGGAGGCCAATCACTTCCTCTACTCCAAGTCCTATTCAGCAGCCAGCACCAGGTGGGACACCAGCGCCTGCGCCTGCGCCAACACCACAAGTTGGACCAGGACTAACTCCACAGCCAACTCCAATTTCTCTTTCCCAACCCACTCGCAGGCCCACCACTTCCTCTACTCCAAGTCCTATTCAGCAGCCAGCAGGGACACCGGCACCAGCGCCCACACCACAAGTTGGACCAGGACTTACTCCACAGCCAACTCCATTACCTGCTTCACAACCAACTCGCAGGCCATCAGCTTCCTCTACTCCAAATCCAATTCAGCAACCAGTGCCAGCTTCAATGCCAAAACCTAGTCCAGGGCCTACATTGCAGCCAAATTTAGCATCCACTCCACAGCCAACTAGAAAGCCAACAAGCAAGCCAACAGCTTCCTCTACTCCAAGTCCAATTCAGCAGCCAGTACCAGCTTCAACGCCAAAACCTAGTCCAGGGCCTACATTGCAGCCAAATTTAGCATCCACTCCACGGCCAACAAGCAAGCCAACAAACAAGCCAACAGCTTCCTCTACTCCAAGTCCAATTCCAGCTTCAACACCAAAACCTAGTCCAGGACCTACAGCAAAACCAATTTCTTCACCTACTTCACAACCCACCAGCAAGCCCACCAGCAAGCCCACCGGCAAGCCCACCGGCAAGCCAACCAGCAAGCCAACGCCTGTGCCAACGCCTGTGCCAACGCCTGTGCCAACGCCTGTGCCAACGCCTGTGCCAACTCAGAAACCGACATCTATGCCAACTCCAAAGCCAACACCTCAACCGTCGCCGCTACCAACTAAAATGCCATCACCTAATCCCACCGGAAAGCCTACATTTTTACCAACAGCGTTTCCAACTCCACTGCCAACACTGCCACCAACTTCTCAGCCTACACCACAGCCTACACCACAGCCTACACCACAGCCTACACCTCAACCTACACCTCAACCAACTCCAGCTCCTTCACCATTTCCAACTCCTTTTCCCACAGCGCAGCCTACTCTACAGACTTTCACAAGCACCTCTCAGCTTCGAAGCGCAATTCTGGATGCGGATAATGCCGACGACAATCCTAATGCCCAAGTTTTTCTGACGTACGGTTATCCTATGGGTGCTTGGGATGGTGCGTATTTTGCGCGGATGGTATAAAATTATGTCTTTGCTTGCTAGCTGCTAGCTTCGTGTGTGATTTCTCATCTTTTTGTTTTCTGTCGACAGTGTCAGCGATGACTGACTTTTACGAGGTTTTCGCTTTCTACTCTGGACCTAATTATGATCTCTCTGGATGGGTAAGTGCTTCGGTTTAAAGGATGTTGTAGATATTCTCATTCTATGGCTCACAGATAATATTCTTTCTTGTTAAAGGATGTATCTCGAGTGACTACCATGGAACTAATGTTAGTTGTTAATGCTCTGTGTTGTGTTTTGTGTCACAGCATTCGCTTTGCTGCTATAAGTGCATCATCTGACTCTAAACAATCTCCTCTCAACCGCGCAGGGCTCGCGATTCAGATTTCAATTGTGGCATAAGTGGCTGGAATGTTCAAAGTGTGACTTCTATGCGCAGGATGTGAGGAATAATATGTCTTCTGTATTGAATTTATTGGTGGATATACTTTATCCAGTTCTTTCTGACCATATCTTTTATTTGATCATGCAGGTTTTTCAATGCTAGATTCTTCAATGGTGACATAAGTAGCTGGAATGTTGGCAGTGTTTCTTCTATGGAGGGCATGTAAGTTTGTGAATTTCAATTCCAGTGGTATATGTCAATTTATTGTTGCTCTCTGGAAGTGTCTCTGATGGCCATGTTTCTATCACATAGGTTTTGGATGTCTGCATTCAATGGTTACATTGGTGGCTGGAATGTGGAAAGAGTGACTGATATGACCAACATGTGAGATTTTAGTGGAGGTCATCTTGTACTAGCTTGTTACAGCTGTGATTGCTTGTGACATTCTCACACCTCACACCATCAACCTCTCATCACACCCTGTAGGTTCACAAACACTCCATTTACTGATGGTGGCATTGGTGGCTGGAACGTGCAGAGAGTAACTTCCATGCAAGAGATGTGAGTTGAGAATTTTTGAATTTCTGTATGACCCCTATCAGTAGCATTATTGCTCGTTACCAATCCCAGTGCGTTTCTATTTTTGATGGAACAGGTTTCGAGATTCTGATTTTTTTGGCGACATTAGTAATTGGCAGCCCTTTAGCCTGGATTGGGCTGGGTCCATATTTGAAGATGCCAGTAATTTCAACATAAACCTTTGCAGTTGGCGTGATCGTTTGAAGTCCTCGGCTTACTTTGGAGAGCACAACGGTGGTGATGGTTCGTTTGCAGGAACATCATGTCCTGACACTGACGACCCTAACAGCATCAGCGAAGGTCCATTTTGCCACGATTGTCAACCAGGGGACGATGGTGATGATATAGACGATGGTGATGATATAGACGATTAAAAAGATGGTGTTGGTGTTGACGATTACGACTACGACTACGACTGTGGCGGATGACAAGGATTGATGCTGAGCCGCTGCATTCTGCGTTCCTATTGTATTTTTCATTACGTTTCCTCGATGCTTGTATTAAGTTTGCATATATTATTATTACATACTAAACGTTGATTATAATGTAACTCATCAAACTCTTATTACTTCATTTATTTCCAAAAGTATAACTCCGAGTACAACTACTAGAGCACTCTGCTACTACTACTAGTAGCTAGTAGTAGTAGTAGACTGCTCTATTAGTCGTAGCTACCAGTACTAGTTAGCTATGGTAGCTAGCTAGCTAGTAGTAGAGTAGAGTACCATGCGAAGAGTTTTTTCCTTAAACTACCTGGGAGTGTTAGTACCGGTAGCTACTATTGTTAGTAGTAGTCTAAGCTCGTCCTCCTCTACTCCTACTACTACTAGTAGAGTAGAGAGAGCTATTAGACTACTACTAGTAGACCTAGTAGTAATACTAGTAGTCTACTACGATACAATAATCATGATCAGTGTGACTTTTTTATCTCGTAATATAAATACAGAACCGTAACTCTAATTAATTCAACGAGTCGTGTTGATCTGAAGACGTGGCATTTCAGTCAACTGGCGCGCAATTTGAAAGGTCTACATAATCGCCAGGTGAGATAAAATCCTGTCAACGGAGTATGTGAACGTGAGTTTGTTTACGATAGATTGTGTCACACTCTGGTCCGGTTTCACATTTTCCATGACTTGGAAAGATTTAAAATGTATGAAATCTTGGATGCTACCATTTACCATCAACAATCAAGTACTGGAGTAAGTAGTTGTCTCCTCCTTGTGTGTTGCTGCCAGCCACGACCACCCACCACTAGTCTACTAGTAACTACTACTACTAGTACTTTATCACAAAACTAGCTACTCCAGACTCTACTAGCAATCAAAGCAGCTCCAGTAATCACAATAGACGATCAAAAATCAATACTAATTTCACTTCAGCCTTTTTTGTCCGCTTACGTTCAATTGTTCAATTCTTTTTCATTATTTCTACTTCATGAACATGACCTGCACAGGCACAGGCACAGGCACAGGCACAGGCAAAGCTGGCATTACCAGCTCCTCCAAAAAGTCCCCATCAGGTCAGCTGATGCTGCTGTTGCAGAGTTTGTTTTCTTCTTTGTTGCTGCTGCAGGTGCAGGTGCAGGTGTTGTCGCAGCTACATTCAGTATCAGCTGCTACTACTGCTGCTGCTACTGCCAGTACTTCAAGCGGCAGAAACAGCAACAGATGTGGAACTGATTTACCAGCGTCGCACTCCAGTTCCAGATTGCTGGCACTCCGACGTTCCCAAGACCAAGACCAAAACCTGCCCGACCGGTACTACCGCATCTTGACGCCACCCAACTACGATCGTTCCCGGCCCTCCAAAGTGGTTTTGTATTTTCACGGCTGGGGAGAAGATTCCGCAAGCCTAGCAGAAGATCCACCGTGGGTACAAGCAGCCTTTGACCAAAATTATGTCATTGTGGCACCCGAGGGCATTCAGAACTCCTGGCAATTTCCCGGTTCCTCCAATGGATTGGGGCGCAATCACAAGGATGTGACTTCTTGCGACTTTACTCAATCGGAACCCTTTTACTGCTACCAAGACACCTGCCCTTGTGAGACTCGCTGTGGATGGACACATTGTCAAGACGATGACATTCAATTTGTGTTGGATCTACTGGACAAGGAACTGCCGGCACAGTTATGTGTGGACAATGACCGCATTTATGCTCTCGGTATTTCGAACGGAGGCATGTTAACCTGGAGCATGGCACAAGACGAACGGATCGCCAGTCGTCTGGCAGGAATTGCACCCATGATTGGAGTTCCACATTACGATCACGATCGCGGATCGGCCTCCAAGTGGGACTTGCCCGTCATTGGATTTTACGGAACGCATGATGAAGTTGTGCCTCCGGGAGGATTCAACACAGATTGGACACAAGATGATGGAGGCTATTATTGGATCACAGCCAATCGGATGCACACTCGATGGGCCCACGAACATGGTTGCAACGTTCAAACGAACAACAACCAACAAAAGATGCCTCCAAATACATACTACCAAAACAACAATTTGCAAGGATACAAGATTCATTGTTTTACACACTGTGATGTACAGGACAGCAACAGTTTACGACAAACACATGTACCATTTTCAGTCGATTGTCGAATTTCTATGGGACACGAAACACCGGCATTTATGATGAAAATGGCACTGCAGTTTTTTGAAAGACACAACCGACAAGACAGATACAGCAATAATAGTAGCAGAAGATTTCAAACCAGCACTAAAGACGGGGCGGCAATAACGACAGTGCGAACTCGAATTGGAACAATGCTAATGCAAAATGGTACTGATACGGACGTTCTACCGCCCATGAAGAGTCCTTTTGATTAAAAAGAAAACTTCACAAAAAAAGAGGAACCCGCGTTCTCAAACAAAACCAACTCCCAAACGACTTTAAAATTGAAAATTGAACGCTCAGGGGAAGCTAGCACAACAAGAAATAAGAAGGTAGAGAATAGAATAGTCTACCAATAGACCTGAAAAATAATAATATCTCTCAAAATAAAATATTGCCATAATTTGCCATAATTTGGAGATTTGGAGGGCATACCAGGTACCGTATGGTACCATTGTACCAGGTACCAGGTAGCATTCATACCAGCATCAAGCACGCAGTAAGGAAACTCGTTCGCTTTTGCAAAATTTAGACTAATTCTGGGAGTTTTACGGAGATACTTACTTTTGTTTTTGTTGTTGTGTACTAGACTAGTACTAGCCACTAGTAGCTTCTGGTAGTATTACCACTCGAGTACCAGGTACTAATAGTACGTGATACTATGGTACCAGGTACCTGGTTGTAGCCCCGGGAAGTTGTCCGTGTACTACCAGGTACCAGGGTACGACGTACCAGGTAACGCACCACTACTAGACTACCTGGCACCAAATACCACACCTGGTACCTGTTACCATACACTACTCTAGTAGTCTACTACCAGGTAATAATAATAATATATTGGAAGGCCTACCAGTGCCAGCATGAGAAGCAATCTTTGTGGAAAGTTTCGTTGCCGGTCGATAGTTGTAAATTCTTTAGGCGCTGACGTAAAATCTATTTCTCCGCCCTTTTTGAGTTCTACGATCTGATCAATTAAGGATTCATTGTTCGTTTTCCGGAAGGCCGCACTACCGCCCATACCTGGTACCAGGTACTATTACTACTATTAGCTACCAGGTACTAGTGGTACAGTCCTACTCTAGTAGAGCGACCGGTACTGAGCAGTAGTAGATCTCTAGTAGTACCATAGCAGCGGTTGACATGTGTACCAGTAGTACTAGTACCAGGTACCTGGTAACCTGGTAATAAATAGTAGGAGTACTTGGTACTGGTACCTGGTACCACTACCTGATAGTGGTACTGTAGTAAGTTACCAGGTACCGTACTTGTTAATGTACCGCAGGAGGTACTGTAGTACCAGTAGTAGTAGTAATTAATTGTACAGTAGTAGGATCAACATGGAAAAATATAGATTTTCCGTAAATATTTCGTGCCAGTTCTCGGTTGCTATTAGCATATTGTTCATCAATCGACATACCTGGTACCTGGCTGGTATGGTACCTGGTCGTAGCTAGTACTATTCAGTAGCTACCGATTGTACTACTGGTACCAGGTACCTGGTACCCTGGTAGTAACAAAGATGCATGGTGTGTTAGTCGAAATAATTCCTTACCACAGTTTTAAAGAGTCATCACACTGCTCGAAAGATTTACCTTGATAACAATCTATTGAAGTGGTACATAAGTACAGTAGTAGAGTACGGTACCATAGGTTACCAACCAAAAAGAGAACAACTGACTAGACTACCGGTACTAATTCAGCGTCTGCAAAGGCTGTCAACATGCACTCAGTGCCACGTACGAGGTTTTGTAAATGAGAAGAGCGTCTGTGGTAGCCGACGGATGTAGAAAACACCAAAATATTCGCGAACGAGTCCGCATAAGGCAAGGCTACTACACGGTAGTAGTTCAAGTACAGCAGACCTAGTCTGGTCAGATCGGGGCTGATATTTCTTTCGAAGTAAGATTTGGTTCATTCTTTCTCCACCTTCATGATCATTATTTGTAATTCGAAATGGAAGACCACAGTTTCAAGTTCCACGCAAAGGACTTTATGAAAACAAGGCGGTGCGAGACCATAGACTCCTTCTACCGCCTTGGAAAGACTTTAGGACATGGAGCACATGGGTCTGTCTATGCTTGCACGCATGTTGAATCTGGAGCCCAGCGAGCTGTCAAAGTACTCGAGAAGAGCGAAGGAAAGGAAAAGCTAAATCGTGCATGTTTGGAGGAGTATCAAATGCTAAAGGATCTCGATCATCCAAACTTGATTCACTGCTACGAGCTTCTCGAAGGTCCGTCCTCTACTGTTTCAGTGTTTCAGGTCCTTTGTGAACTATAAATTCAAGCGCTGCATGACGCTAACACTTATCCACCTCACCACTGTCGACTTTTTTCAACCACAGACGACAAAAATCATTACATTGTCACTGACCTCTGCTGCCAAGGAGATCTGCTCGACGAACTCGAAGGCAAAGAGACTGGAACATTGCCTGAGGAGGATGTTGTTACGCTCATGAACGCTCTGCTGTCTTGTGTCAACTACTTTCACTCCAAGAATATTGTTCACAGAGATCTCAAGCTCGAGAATATTCTCCTTCACGATTCTGACTACAGTAACGTCAAGATCATTGACTTTGGCCTATCTAAGTCACTACGAAAGGGCCAGAAGCTGAGCGACACTGTTGGCACACCATACTATGTGTGTCCCGAAATGCTCTGCAAAGAGAAGTACGACTACAAGTGTGACGTCTGGAGTGTTGGCGTCATTGCCTTTATGCTTCTTGGTGGATATCCTCCATTTGACGGCGACAGCGACAAGGAAATCTTTGAAGCTATCGAGAAAGGAGAGTTGATGCAAAACGATCAAGTCTGGGAGCAAGTGTCTGATGAAGCTCTTGAATTCATACTCTTTTTGCTCGAGCCCAATGCCAGTTGGCGACCAACGGCTGCTGAAGCCTTGGAACACCCGTGGCTTGCGAAACAACGAGAGACAACGGTCCGTCGTTGTGCTACCAGACGCAGCTCACTCAGGAGCTCACTTACCGAATTAAAACAGTTCCAGTCTTCAAAATGTCTTCTCAGGCAAGCAGCTAGTGCCGTCTTGGCGTCACAGCATCAACACGACGATGAAGTCAAAGGAATTGGACGGGCCTTTCAATGCCTTGATCGCAGCTGCTCGGGCGAATTGAGCAAATTAGATTTTCAAAATGTCCTAACCGCCGTTTTCGGGGATGATAGCGAAGAGTTCAAGACACCAGAGGACGAGGAGGCCTTAGTGGGCCTCGATATCGACAATCTCTTCGTACAAGTAAACGTATCGAGATCTGGCTGCATTAACTACTCCGAATTTATTGGTGCCTGTCTTCTCCAAAAGAGTACAGTGGACGAAAGTCGCATCCAGCAAGTATTCAAGATCTTTGATCGCCACGACAAGGGATATATCTCTCGAAAGGACCTTCAAGAAGTACTTTGTGGTGACTGCAACACTATCGACAAGATCATTCGACAAGCTGATCGCTCGGGTGCAGGCATTATTTCTTACGAAGATTTCAGAGCTCAGCTGTTAGGCCGAGGTTCGCAGAAGGGGCCTAAAATTACGTGCTCAAAGGACAGCAGCGGGCGTTCCAGTTTGAAACGATTTGCCAGACGTATCTTCGACACCCCAAAGAATTTTCGGAGGAGTCTTGCAATATCTCAAATACGCTGATTCCAAGCGTGGTCTATGTAACAAACTTTTATTTCTGCCATGAAAACAACCACATGTACACTACCGTTGAGTAAATAAATTAAGCGACGCAAAAGAACCAAATTTAATGCATAGTTTTACGATGATTAGCATTCCCTTTTGAGGGCCCAGATTTCTTCTTTAAGCTTTCCATTCTCCAGCTGCAAGCTAGCAGATTTTTCTTCCAATTCTACCATTTCTTCGATCACTTGCTCTATTCTCCTAGTCACTGGGCGCAACTGTTTCTGGGCTTGGATTTCTCGGTCATGGGCTTCTCTCACTTTACGCTGCAACACCTCCACTTGGTGTAGTGAGGCATTGCCTTCGTTGATCTTCACTTCCAAGACATTCCGCAATTGAAGAACTTGTTTGCGATAGGCTTCTGCTGCTTCAGCAGAGCCGCGTAAATTGTCTTGCAAACGCCTCCATTCCTTGACCGTCACAACCATCGAAGTTACCTTATCTTGCATATCGAAGTCATCTTTGTATTCGATGCTTCCTGTTTCGTTAAACGAATTATTGCTTCGTAAGAACGATCGAGATGCTACCGTCCAATTTTTGTGTGCTGGTGAAGTTGGAGCACTGCGTGCACGAGGCGGTGTTGCGCCAGGCTGCGGACCGCCACGTTGAGGACTGCTATGGTTGGCTACACTGGCCATGCTTTGAGATACAATCCATTGCGATCGAATGGCTTCTTCTAGCTGGTTAATCTTTTCGGTCAGTAGCTTGTCCAAGTATGCCGCAAAGTGATGGCTGTCTTCGATGCTTTCAAAGACACTGGCACACAACTTCTCGTTGGATTTCTGCCAGGTATCGTTTGATGCCTGCACGCTTGCATTAGAAGCCAAAATAGCTTCCTTCACGTCGCGCAATAGCTCGACGACAATTTCAGGTGCCATAGACTTATCCACTTCACATTCCTTTGATTCCTGATCAAGCATTATACTTTTCACCTTGTCCTCTCTGTCGGCAGTTGCCTGGCGCCAGTTTGCAATTACTTCCCACTCGTCAATTTCCTTGTCCATTTGATCATATTCCGCTTTCTCCTCAGATTGTGGTTTGTCCTCGGCTGACTGTTGATCTTGCAGAGATTCGTGTAGCTGATTCGATGATTCGTCAAATGGTCTATTTGCCACTGTTTCGCCTTGGAAATCTCGAGCCGGTGCCGGCAAATTATCGGGTTTGCAGGCGCCTTCCTCGCCGACTGATTCAGCGTCGTGTAGGTGCAGCCCTCGCGAAGGAGGTACAGAATCGACAGATTCAGTTTCATTGGCACCTTCGATAGTTGCATCAACAGATCCCAGGTTCGCCCATACTCGATCAAATCCAGTCTCATAGTTACCAACCAGCGGATTTGTGCTTCTGAGTATAGCGAGATCTGAGCGACGACCGGCCTCAACCTTTGTCATATTTTGGCCGTCTGAGTCAAATACGGCAAAAATAGGTGTTGTTGGCAAACCTAGTTCGTCGCTAGCTCTTTGGGTGGAGCTTGTGTGCGCCAGATTTTCTTGATACTTCTTCGCGATGCCATCACCTTCTCTCATTTCTTGTGGCTGCCCAGCAATCGCTCGGTCAGAATCAGCGGGCAAATCCTCTGTATTTGACTCTTGGTTCTTTAAATGTTGAGGAGCGTTTCGTTGAAAATGCTCGTCAAGGCAGTCCTGCGAGAAAAAGGCGGAGCTGGAGCTCGACAGGTGATTACTCTCTGACTTTTCGATTGACCTATCTGACCTATCGATAACGGCAAGAGGACCTCGCTTCACAGGCGTGAACAATTTTCGGAGAAAGCCGCGGTATGGATTGATACTTCTATTGCACGCTCGACGTTTTGCAACCGCCGTGGCTACAATAATGGCACTTTCTTTAGCACGATCTTGGGCACCATCCGTATTCTGGCTCATACTCGAGTCAGAATCTGCGTTAGAAACATTGTCACTGGCAACAGACGCTACTTGCTCCGCTACCTCTTCTTCGCCTGCAGAAGACGCATCGTCGTCCGATGCGCTCATTTTGGCTTCGTGAACATTACCTGCATCGTAATCTTCCACAGAACGGACCTTCAAGGCCAATGGACCGTCTTTTCGTGCCTCAAAAATACTATCCTGATACCTTCTGTATCGTTTCGCACCCTTTGTTGCAGCACGGATGCGACCTAAAGCAGTTGCAAGGACAGCTAAATGCTGCCTTTCAGTGTCATGGAATATAGCCTCATCTTCTCCGCTGCTCTCGCTATCGTAGCCCTCTGCGCCTTCGTCTGTATTGATACACATATTATTGGGATGTGGCGACAGTATGGAATCATCCAACACAGCTATAACAGCTTGCTTTCCTTCCGCGCCATCCAAGCTTAGGCTGTCGTAGATATCGGTTGCGGTGCCGTCCTCGTCGGAGTCTTGAGAAGAGTCACTATCAACGCGCTTCATTACGAAAAAATTAGCACTGGATTTGTCAGAGTAAATTTCAGTCGCAAAAACATTTTCGGCCGTCGATGGGGCAACGTCTTCCTTCTTCTTGGTGTGAGACTCTGTGCACAGTGAGGACTCGACTTCTATCCCCGAAATCGTATGAACAGACAAGGCTCGGTCAACAAGTGAGGGTGGCAGGTCTCTTTTCACGTCCACTACCACCGGTGCGTTATCACGTCGGCAATTAAACTCAGCGAAGCTACTTATTGCGCTAGCTTCAGAAGCCATTCTTTGCACGGCACGAGGCGGAATGTCGTTTGATGGCATTGGAACATCCACTTCCTTAAAATTAGCGTCGATATCCATAGTATCTCCATAGATATTCTTCAACGATATTGTTCTTGCGGAGAGCCCCGAGTTGGCTGATTCATTCTGCCTTTTCATGAGACTGGCAGTGTCGGTACTTGTAACTTCGTCAACTTCATCTCCCTCTTCAATCGTCCTTATATCACAGAGATCCCGCAATGACATACCACGGCCTAAAACCTCCAAGCTTGAATGATTGTTCTTTTTGGTGCGGTCATCTTCATCAATTTCGATATCACCATAAATTAGACGAACTGACTCTTCCCGATCCAAGGCTACCAAGCTTTGCTCGAAGGTGCGTTTAGCAACGGCAGACTCAGATTTGGATGAAATGATAGAATTGTTTTGCGTTGCATTATTCGCCGTCGAGCCTTCGTCGCCAAACATCGTAGGATAGGAAGAGGTCGCTACTGATACGTCGCCGTGCTCTGTTCGCTGCTGAAAGTGTAGATGTTGCTCTATTGGTTCAAGGATATCAAGGATATCCTCCAGAAGTGCTTGGTGCAACCTCTTCTGCGAAGCCTTGGTAGTAGACTCCAACTCTGTCGCTGTCAACGACACAAGGCTTTCAATGGTATCCATGCGTCGATCAAGTGCCTGCTGCAATTCTGCAACGCTGGATATTTCTTGGCCGTCGGAGCTACCATGCTGCACTTCGTCTGCATCGTAAGGACGGCGTTGCCGAGAAGAAACGGCAAGGTCTTGCAACAGTCGGTTAAAGTTCGTCTCCAAAGTATCCTCTTGCGCTTGTAACTTGGTGTTGGCCAACTGAATCATGGCTTCGAGTTGATCCATTCTGCGCTCAACCAATGGTTGCAACGGTTCGTTCTCTGAACGAGTAGTGCGCCGGTTTGAGCTTCGATTCTCCGGTGAAATCGAGGTAGCAACTTCACCATCCGTCTGGAATTGTCCCACCAGTGATGATTGCATTTGCTCAAGCTTTCGTTGCAACAAACTTTCCATTTCAACCAGCTTCAGATTAACACATTGGTTCGTACTTGCTTCTAACGACGATTGCAGTGATTGCGAAAATGCATCAAATTTGGTGGACAGCATTGCCTCCATCGCGACGGTTGATGGTTTGTGGTTACCGGCGACAACCTTGTTGTTCGGATCTGGAAAGAGTGTCCGTGCTGTGTGATCTGATTCACTCGTAGCTGGAGTTGCCCCGAATGTTGTTGATGGCGTCGTAAACGACGACGTTGATGGCGTAGAAGTCGATGCTCTTCGATTTATTTCTCGAAGTTTAGAGACACGAGACTGCATACTTTCCACGTGATCGCTGATGGCTTTTTTCATTTTGCGTTCACTGCTCCTTACCACAGGCCCACTGGCATGAAGTGGCGTTGCTGGGTTGTCATTGTTGGATTCATCCACCATGGGTAGTTGAATGCTGGGCATTGTTTTCTCTGGACTTGCAAAAGTGTCCGTATTTCTGGCAGCTGCGTCGTCCAGAGCTTCCTTGCCGCTCTCGTCATTAGCGTTCGTCGTCGTGGGGTTGGATGCCGAAGGCTTCTTATTGGACGTTGAAAACGACGACGGTGACATGGTGCCGAATGATTGCATGTTCAAAGACGAATTTAGATTTTTTGAGACAATGTGCGACAAACAGACTCCTTCATCTGATATGTCATCAGCTTGGTTTTTATCAGCTTTTTTAATGTTGAAATCATTTGTGGATAGACTATCAGCTTGGAAAAAAGCAGGAGCAGGAGCAGGAGGAGAATTTGGTGGAGAATGTTGTACTAGATGAGGTAGCGATTCGATGAATTTTCGTTGCGTTTCGGGTGGTGAAACAGGTCGCAATTGGTTTTCCAAGACAGGAACTGTTACAGGTGAATACGATCTAGAAATGAATTTTGCGGCGGTGGACTTTGGAGTTTCGGGAAGTGGTGTTTCCAGTACTACTGTAGGAACTGGTCGGAGATTGGACGATGTCCACTGAGGCATCAAACGTGGTGGTTCTGCTGCTGCCAAATTCGAGTTATTCTTGTCGTCGTTGTCGTGATCGTTTTCAGGGTCGTTAATGTTATTGTTGTTGTTATTGTAGTTGTTATTTGTGTTGTTGGATATAGGAATGGTCGTCCTCGTGTGATGTTGCGGAGGCAACGGGGGTTTACTGGTTCCTGAGGAAGGATGACGAGATCGTCGCGTTGGTGATGGTGATGGTGAGGGTGACATTGACGAATTCCAACGAGAAGTCGTCGATGATGCTATTGCTGTCAGGGTCGCGTGCTTATTCCGTTCAACATCTTGACGTAGCAAGGTGAGCAATTGTTCCATATTTTCCAATCGCTGATCCATCTTTGCTTCTACATTGCCTGCTGAAATCGTAGTCGAAGCAGATAAAGGAGTTGGAATATGAGTCGGTTGTTTGATTTTTGCGGCCACTTGTTGTGTTTGTTCTTCTAATTTGTGGAAACGTAATTCCATAGACACCATTTGATCCTTGACAATTTTTTCAAGTTGACTGGCGTTTTGAATCGTGTTGGTACCGCTACCCGTGGCATCATTATCATTACCATCGTCGCAATGATCATCACTGTCACTATCATAATGATCATCACTACTCATGACGTAAATGGTGTTTTGTAGACACTGTTTCAATCGTTTTTCTGACGTAACAATGTGTTGTTCTAATGCACTTTGGAACTTGAATTCCATGTGCTGACATAATTGTTGCATTCGATCCGTTTGTACTTGCAGCAGTTGTTCCATGAGGTGTGCCATGTGGTTGTTGTTGCTGCTGTTGCTGCTGTTGCTGCTGTTAGCAGTGTTATTATCGTCGGAATCATTGTTTAACTGCAATATCACGGGTTCAAATTGCAGTGGTGTTGGTGTTGGTGTTGGTGTTGGTGTTGGTTTTGATTTTGATGTTGTCTCATTGTTGAAATCCATCTCTTTGGTTGTTGGAGTGGATTGTATTGACCTGTCGGGTGTAACCACTATGACTGGCCGTTGTTGATGATGTTGTTCTTCTTCAGCATCATCTTCATCTTCAACGTCATCTTCAACGTCATCTTCAACGTCATGTTCATGTTCATGTTCATCTTCATGTTCATGTTCATGTTCATCTGGTACAATGGTTTGTACCTTGGCAATCAAAGTCAACGAAGATTGATGCAATTCCATTTTGCACCGTTCCATGACCTGCAACAATTCTTCGGCTGAACTAATAACATTGGTATTTTTTGTTTGTGGATTTGGAAACGACAAGATCACATAAAAGCGTTGATTTTTCGTTTTCCTTTTACCAGGTGACGGCATTGTCGTGCCAGCAGTGCTGTCAGTATTCTTATCGTCCGTATTATTGCCTGTACAGCTATTGGTACTGGTATAAATCATAATGACAATATCCACCAGCTTTTGAAAGGACAAGTTCGGTCGTTCTTGGTGATGATCCACAATTTGAGGGATTCGAACGGGAAGTGTTGTTGTGGGTACACCAGTTCCTGTTGCCAAGCCATCAAGCAAAAAGAATAAAAATTATTGTAGTAGGATAAAGTGAGTTGAACAGATACGATGAAAGATGAAACAGAGGAAGCAATGAAAGCAATGAAAGCAAAGACAGCAGCAGCAGCAGCATCATCCGCAAATTCAGCAACTACTACTACTACTAATAGTAGTAGTAGTAGCAGCAGCACTTGTAGTATGTAGGAGTCGAAGACTCAGGAATCAGGTATCACCCAAAAGTTCCAACGGAAGCAAGAAGAAGCAATAAACAGCAAACAGTAAACAGCATACATAAACTATACACACAACACAACACACACAACAGACACACACATGCACACCCAACACTCAACACGCACCTTCGGAATCCAAGACTTTCACGTTCAGAACAAAGTTTTCAAAGGTATCCATGACATTGACTTCGTCTTTTCGACTTGCATGCGGTAGGTCTACTACTAGTTCGTCCGTTGATTGTTGCTGTTCCTGTTCCATCATCTTGTTTAGAAGTTGCACAAGTAGAGAGTGTACAGCAGCAGCAGCAGCAGCAGCAGCAGCAGCAGTAGTAGTAGTAGTAGTGGACTACTCGTTCTACGTATGGTACTAAACGTACTCGAGTACCAGGTATATTCGATATTCGATATTCGATATTCGATATTCGATTTGGAATTTGGATTCTTCGAAAGATTACAGTACCGTAGTTTCAACACCAAATAATCTTTCCCACTTCATTTTCCTACCTCATACGGTATGTTCAGATGAAGTAAAAAGATAATACACCACTATGCTTTCTTTGTAGTTGTTATACTTACTCTAATGTTGGTGTTGTTGTCGGTTGTGGTTTATGATGGCGGATGGTGGCGCACGGTGGTCAAGGCAAGAGGCAAGTGAGTACTACTGTACTACTACTGTACCTGGTACTGCTGGTAGCTACCACCGCCCAGCTAGCTACTCGTAGTAGGTACTCGTACTTAATAACTGGAAGTAGTACTAGTACTACTGCTAGTAGTACTACGAGCTACTACAAGTCTAGTACGGAGTAGTAGACTGGACTAATACTAGCTAGACTACTAGTAGCCAGCTTTAGAGTACTACTCCGTACCTGCCTGTGTACAGTAGCTACTAGTACCAGGTACTGTAGTAGCTATCCGGCCAGTAGCACTGCTGGTACTAGTAGCTACTACAGTACTCTACGGTAGTACCAGGTGCAGTCAAGTACCGTGCCGTACTTCTATCATCAAGGCCTCAACATGTTTGTGCAGAATGAAAAACGCCCCACCTTCCGTTTACGTCCATAGTTTTTTTGGCATTAAATGAATTCATTGAATAAAAAATTCAAAGAATTAGTGCTGCTATGGTAGACTGCTACAGTAGAATAATGTTTCCTAAATAGCAATGGCCACAGCAATGAAATAAAAAATTGTAATACCTAGTAAGTTCGAAAAAGTACCCTGGTGATAGTACCAGTTACTACTACCAGCATAAACGTCGGACAGGTGAACGCCAATATGAGAGAGCTACTACTACTGTACCTGGTAGTCTACTGCTACTGGTACTAGCTAGCAGTACTTCAATCATACTAGCTAGTCGTGCTGTTAGTAGTAAAGACTACTACCAGGTACTAAGGTACGAGTAGTACTAGCTGGTAGTGTAGTAGTAGTACTTCTTCTACTAGTAGCAGTACTACTACTAGTACTACTACTTGTACTACTACTAGAGTACCTTGTACTCTAGCTAGCTAGCTAGTAGAGTAGCTACTCTACTAGCTACTAGCTAGCTACTATCTAGAGCCGCTACTACTACTAGCTAGCTAGTAGAGTAGTAGTCTACCCTGGTAACTACAAGTAGCTCCTACTACTAGTAGTAGTAGATAGTAGTAGTAGTCTAGTTCAGGAGTAATACCAGTACTCACCACAACCTCGGTTATCAGGCCTCAGCTAGCAGAGCAGAGCAGACAGATAGACAGATAGACAGATAGACAGACAGACAGACAGACAGACAGACAGACAGACAGACAGACTACTAGTTCTACGAATAGACGTATTAGGGGAAAAGTGTGAAAAGAAATCATAGTTCGTAGCTCGATAGAAGAGAAGTTAGGGTAGTTTAGTACGGTAGACTACTACTACTAGACTACTAGTAGTAGGCTAGCAGTTACAGTACTACTACGTAGCTAGTACTACTGCTAGCTAGTAGTAGCTAGTAGTAGTAGGTCTAGTAGTAGTCTAGCTTGTTCGCTTGTTGAACCTATCCTATCACAACATACAAGAGAAAAACTGACATGCTGACGCACGAAGTCTACATACGCATGCAGGAACGACCTACCAGGTACCAGGTACCAGGTACCAGTACCAAGTACAGTACTTCTACTAATGTGAGCGATAGTAGTAGCACTACTAGTAGTAGTAGTGGTAGCTAGTAGTACTACTCTACTACTCCTACTACCACTACACCAGCCATGTACACCACCCTACTCTACTAGACTACCAGTACTGGTCGAGAACCCTGTCTGTCGAAGGAAGTTTGATGCCATGGGAAAATAAATACCGTACTCGAGTAAAGTACAACGACATCCGAGTACAACATCAAACCGCAACATTATTATTATTATTTCCCAAAAAATATTTTGAAAAAATAGCTTAACCATGGTAAGCTTTGTTGTTGCATTTTTTTGGTCTGTCCAATAGAAATGATAACGACGCTTTTGGTTTTAATTGCACTTCTATCTTTTATCCAGTGAAATCTCTTCCTCACACTTTGACTGACACTTTGACAACCCTCTTTGTGCTTCTTGTATCTCTTCACTCACCTTCCCACCTACCCACTTATCCACTTACTTATTTTTTACAGTACAAGCTCATTGCTCTTTTTGCTCTCTTGACTGCTTCGGCTAGTGCTTTCACGGCTCCCACCATGCCTTCTGTTGTTACCGCCACCACCAGCAGCAGCTCCCTTTTCTCGGAAGAGCCCAAGATTGGTGCCGGAGGTATGGCCGATACCCGTGATCCCGAGGCCTACCAAGACGAAGATCCACGCAAGTCCATTTCAGAGGCTCCCAGTTTCGAAGAATACTTGAAGCAGCGCGAAGCTGGTGGAAACTAAAGAACAAGAAAAAAGGACAAATGACCGCGATCTTTTTTCCAGAGACATTCTTTTTTTTTCATTGTAGGTTCGATGCTTGGAAATAATTAATAAAAACATTATTTATTTGCCTGCAGGGAATTTTTTTATCCCCATTTCTTTTCTTTCTCTCTTTTTCTAGGATCAAATGTTGCAACTTGCAACGCATTTCGGAAAATATTTTCCATTTTTCAACACTCATCAGGTTGGGCGGCGTGGGGTGTGGGGTAATCCTGAACACTGCTGATGACTGATGAGCACTGTGCACCCACAACTTCCGACAGCTGCAAAGTTGGTTCAGAAAAATACATATCATCGAACACAGTATTATTTCGTTCTTACTACAATGTGAAATGTCAAATGTGAAATTAAATAATGTAAACGGAACCACCACCGACCATGTTGACGATGCTTGGTTTGCCGAAGAAATGTGACGATGCAAAAAGTCGCAGCAAGTAGCAACATGATGATTGATGATTGCGCTTACCACGGAAATGTGGAAGGAACTCTACACTCAAAAAGTTGGATGACAACTTTCAAAACAACAGGCAATCCTAAACAACGAACCACTCCACCAATCTCGCAGAAAATAAGGAAACATATTTCACGATTTCAATTGCGCTTTTTAGATACAATTACAAAAGATGCTGTTATGCAATTCTCTTCCACCACGACGAATCAAACCACTCACTAGAAATGTTATGCTATTTGGCTGCTCGTGAAAGCGAAAAACAATTTTCAATATTATTTCGTTCTTCCCAATGCAGTGATGGTATGTCGTCGTTTCCAAGGCCAGTGTTTGATACCATATCGCGGTGCATCAACATGTGGACGGTTCATTTGTACAGCAGGAGGATGTCGGAATCCATTTCTGCCGATTTCTCCAACATTGACGTTGAATCTGTGCCAGTCCAGTCGCAGCAGCTGTTGCTTGGCCCGTTTATTGAGAGGTAAATGTTGACAATTCAAAGGTTCAACGATGAATCCGAATCCGTGAGCATTCGGATACGAGTAGTAGAGACAGCAGCAATCAAAGAAAAGTTTTAATACGGGTTCCAGGAGAGGAAAAATCACGACTACACACTGCCAAGCTACGAGAAAGCTACAGTAGCGAGGCCAAGATACTCCCGGTTCTTTCGCAAGTCGGTATCCCAGCATGGTCTTCATGGACTGCTGGCGCAACTGGGCTCTTCGTGCGAGGTAAACAATGTTAGCTACGAGTAGGTATCCTGCGGTTCGTACTGGTACTGTTCGTGATGTCAGGAGGAAAGTAAACAGACCTATAGAGATCAGCAGAAACAAAAGCATACTTTTAGAATAAAATAGTAGTAAGTGCCGGCAACAGAACTAATTTTTCTAGAATTTCAAAACATTTACTGACCACCAAAGAATCCCGCTGTGCTACCTATGATGTTGTTGTCTGGGTTGCAGACAGGCAAATAGTTGGAATAGTCGAATAATGGTTTGGCATTTGGAATACATCCTTGATCTCCAACAAGTTTCAACAATACCAGCAGTCCTGTTCCCAGAGTGACGAGACTCACTTTTTGTGCCCTCGTTCTTGACATGGACAATAACATGGCCGATCCTGCCAGACCCACCACCACGAGATAGGATACTCCTTCAATGGCACCCAGAAGTCCAAATGGACCTGCTGGCAATCCTGCGCCTGTTGTAAATACTGCGTAGAGGGACCACCACACGACGGGTTGGCAGATTAGGCCGATGGTTTCCACGAGAGAGTTGTTGTTGTTGTTGAGCGGTGAATGTCTACTACTACTATTATTGCTATTGCTATTGCTACTATTACTACTTCTACTACTCGTAGCATGGCTTTCAGTCTCTTCCTCATTCGATAATGGACTTTTGGAAAATCTAACATGATTTGATTGCCTGTTACAGATTGATGCCTTCGTTGAAGAGCAACAATGAGGTGCAGTCGTTGTGCCTTTTCCTTTTGCGACACCTAGTGATATTAGTGACGTGGTTGGTGCTGGTGCAGCAGGAAGAAAAAAGGCATCGCATAAGCATCCATTACGGCATGCTAGCTCTTGTAGCCACAGAAAAATCAGCAGAGTTGCAAGAGATCGAGATATACACATGTTAACAAAACACAAAATGCACTTCTAGTGGTTGTTGCCTGTACTTGTTTTTTTTTTTTTTTAATACTCAGCACTCTACCAACTAGTACGGAGTAGTATTGCTAGTACTCGTCTAATTGTTCCGTACTA
>Ga0210025_1001360_pt1 | contig 26760 bp, 25 predicted proteins | sample CryGeyme20150102_FD_183989 | JGI IMG/M metagenome (GOLD analysis project Ga0210025, IMG submission 183989) | Groundwater microbial communities from Crystal Geyser aquifers in Utah, USA - Crystal Geyser metaG 2015-0102 (SPAdes) (version 2) | ecosystem: Environmental > Aquatic > Deep subsurface >... | reverse complement strand
GATCCCCAGGTGATAGCGGTCCACCAGCGTCAGCGGTGCATCTTCGGTCGGGTCAGGCGCGGTGGCGCCGGAATGGATGTCGCGCACCCAGTCCTGTAGCCAGCCTTCGAGGTTTAGCTTGCCGATCACCCAGCCCGCGGCGATGGCGATGGAGAGGCCAAAGGCGGCATAGGTCACAGCCACCTTCCAGCCGACCAGCCCGAACAGCAGCGCCAGCGCCACCTCGTTCACCATCGGCGCCGAGATCAGGAACGAAAACGTTACCCCCAAAGGCACGCCCGCCGAAACAAGCCCGATGAACAAGGGCACCGCCGAGCAGGAACAGAACGGCGTCATCACGCCCAGTCCCGCCGCCATCACGTTGCCCGCGCCCTCGCGCTTGCCGGCCAGCAGGGCGCGGGTCCGTTCGGGGCTGAAATAGCTGCGCACCACGCCCATCGCAAAGACGATCAGCGTCAGAAGCATCATCACCTTTGGCACGTCATAGAAGAAGAACGCCAGCGCCTCGCCGGTGTGGCTGTGCCGGTCCACCGGGAACAGCGCGGTGACAAGCTCTGAAAACGCGATCAGTTGCTGATAGACCAGCCACCAGAGCGCGACAAAGGCCACAAGGCCCAGATGCCACAGCCAGTCGGACTGCGGGTTCGGACGGGATGAAAGCTGCATACTCATGCGGCTTGCCTTTCTTCTATTTCAGCGGCGGTCAGAACCGCATCGAGGATGGCCCGCATCTGCGGCGGCAGATCGGGGTTCAGCCGGTAGCGCACCCATTGCGCATCGCGCCGGTCGGTCACCAGACCGGCCTGCTTGAGGGTTTGCATATGGCGCGACATCCGGCTTTGCGTTGCGTCAAGGCGGGCCATCATCTGGCAGACGCAATGTTCGCCTCCGTCGGCCAGAATTCGGATCGCGCCAAGGCGGGTGGGTTCGGACAAGGCGGAAAGAATGGCAATCGGCATTATGTGCTCCTGCGCTTATGCGTTAATACGCAAATAGGCTCTTTGCGTACATGCGTCAATCGGCATAAGACGATCAGTCAAGATGTCGCACGTCTGGGGATGCAGACGGCAATTCTGTGGCGCTAATCTGCCAAGGGCCTGACGCGCTTCCAGAGAAGGTTAGACCGCAGGCCCGTCCCCTCCGTCATCCACTCTTTTCAGATCAATAAAATCAATCCCTTACGGGAAACATTGTCGAACCTTCAGGGCCGGTTTGACAATGTTCGTTGGCTCGTCGTGCTCTACCAGAGCGCGCATCCCTTCCGCCGAGAGTCTCTTGCGGTCGGCGGCGGCGGTGAATCTGACCGCAGATCTGTCGGTCGGGTTCGAAATCGGAGGTCTCAACCCTCTGAGCATCATACGAAAATCGCACAACGAAAGAAAACGAACGAAATACCTTTCGTTGGCGCGTGATCTGGCGTAATTTCAAGTCCAAACGTAGCGTCTCGCAGGGGACGACGTCGCGTAGAGGAGGACAACGTGCGCAGTTCGCAGACAGAGCACATCCACGATCTCTTTATCATCGGCGGCGGCATCAACGGCTGCGGCATCGCGCGGGACGCTGCGGGGCGCGGCCTGAGCGTTGTGCTGGCCGAGATGAACGATCTTGCCTCGGCGACCTCCTCGGCTTCGACCAAGCTGTTTCATGGTGGGCTGCGATACCTTGAATATTTCGAGGTCCGGCTGGTGCGCGAGGCGTTGATCGAACGCGAGGTTCTGCTGCGCGCGATGCCGCATATCAGCTGGCCGATGCGCTTCGTGCTGCCCTATCACAAGGACATGCGGTTCGAGGGCGGAACGCCGGTCTCGCGGCTTATGGGTCTGTTCATGCCGTGGATGAAGGGGCGGCGGCCCGCTTGGCTGATCCGGCTGGGGCTGTTTCTTTACGATCACCTGGGCGGTCGCAAGATCCTGCCCGGCACCCGGACGCTGTCTTTGCAAGGCACGCCGGAGGGTGCGCCATTGGACGACCGCTTCGCCAAGGCCTTCGAGTATTCCGATTGCTGGGTGGAGGATTCGCGCCTCGTGGTGCTGAACGCCCGCGACGCCGCAGCGCGCGGCGCGCGGATCTTGACGCGCACCAAAGTGATCTCGGCCACCCGCGAGGATGGGCTGTGGCGCGTTCTGACCGAGGCCGGGGACGGCACGCAATGCGAGCATTGGGTAAGGATGCTGATCAATGCCGCCGGCCCTTGGGTGGGTGACATCATCCAGCAAAAGTTGCGGCTGAATTCCAGCGAGACGGTCCGCCTCGTGCGCGGCAGCCACATCGTCACCCGCAAGCTCTACGATCACGACAAGTGCTATTTTTTCCAGGGCACCGACGGGCGCATCATCTTTGCAATCCCTTACGAGACCGACTTCACCCTGATCGGCACCACCGACGCGGACCACCCCGACCCGTCGCAAAAGCCGGTCTGCACGGCGGATGAACGCCGCTATCTCATCGACTTCGCCAACCAGTATTTCAAGAACAAGCTGAGCGACGACGATATCGTCTGGACCTATTCCGGCGTGCGCCCGCTTTACGATGATGGTGCCTCCTCGGCGACGGCGGCGACGCGCGACTACACGCTGACGGTCGAGGCGGAGGGCGGCGCGCCGATCCTCAACGTCTTTGGCGGCAAGATCACCACCTACCGGCGGCTGGCGGAAGGTGCGCTCGACAAGATAAGGCCGTTCTTTCCCGGCACGCCGGGGCGGTGGACGGCGGGCGTGGCGCTGCCGGGGGGCGATTTCCCGGTTGACGGGGTCGAGGCGCTGATCGCCCGGCTGCGCGGCGACTACCCGTTCCTGACCGATGTCTGGGCGCGCCGCCTGATCCGCGCCTATGGCACCGAGGCCGGGCAGGTTCTGGGCGATGCGACGTGTGAGACCGACCTTGGCGAAGACTTCGGCGCAACCCTGCGCGAACGCGAAATCACCTGGCTGATGGACCGCGAATACGCGCGCCGGGCCGACGACGTGGTGTGGCGGCGCAACAAGCTCGGCCTGCGGCTGACCGCCGACGAAATCGAGCGGATCGACACATGGATGGCAGAGCGCGCCGCACGGCTGAAGGCCGGTGCAGCATAGCGGCGCTGCCGCGACGGCCTTGCACATTGCAGGGCTTTCCGCGAACCTCCCCAAAACGGGCGGCCGTGCCTCGCCCACCAAGGAAATGACAACGAGCCTCGGTGCCAGACCATGACCCATATCCTCGCCATCGACCAGGGAACCACCTCCAGCCGCGCAATCGTGTTCGATGACAACCTGCTGGTCGTCGCCACCGCGCAGGAGGAATTCGAGCAGCATTTCCCGCGCTCGGGCTGGGTAGAACATGACCCCTCGGACCTGTGGTCGACCACCGCTTCCACCTGCCGCGCGGCGATCGAGAAGGCCGGCCTCGGCCCGAGGGACATCGCCGCCATCGGCATCACCAACCAGCGCGAAACCACGCTTGTCTGGGACAGGACCACGGGCGCGCCGATCCATAATGCCATCGTCTGGCAGGACCGGCGCACCGCCGATTTCTGCGCCGAACTGCGCGAGGCCGGGCATGGCGACAGGATCACCGCGCGCACCGGGCTGCTGGTCGATCCCTATTTTTCGGCCACCAAGCTGAAGTGGATCCTCGACCATGTCGAGGGGGCCCGCGCCCGCGCCCGCCGGGGCGAGTTGCTGTTCGGCACCGTCGATACCTTCCTGATCTGGAAGCTGACCGGCGGCGCGTCGCACGTGACGGATGCGACCAACGCCGCGCGCACGATGCTTTACGACATCCACAAGGGCCGGTGGAGCCGCACCATCTGCGACCTCTTCGACATTCCCGTCGAAATGCTGCCGGAGGTCAAGGATTGCGAAGCCGATTTCGGCACCACGCGGTCCGATCTCTTTGGTCGGGGGGTCCCGATCCTCGGCGTGGCGGGCGATCAGCAGGCGGCGACGCTCGGGCAGGCCTGTTTCGAGCCGGGAATGCTGAAGGCGACTTACGGCACGGGCTGTTTCGCGCTGCTGAATACCGGCACCACGCCTGTTGCATCGCGCAACAAGATGTTGACCACCATTGCCTACCAGCTGGACGGCACCCCCACCTATGCGCTGGAAGGCTCCATCTTCGTGGCCGGCGCCGTGGTGCAATGGCTGCGCGACGGGCTGAAGATCATCCGCGAGGCGAAAGAGACGCAGCCGCTGGCAGACTCCGCCGACGACGCGCAGGACGTCATCCTCGTGCCGGCCTTCGTGGGGCTTGGCGCCCCCTACTGGAAGCCCGATTGCCGGGGCGCGATCTTCGGGCTGACGCGTGGCTCCGGCCCAGCGGAGTTGGCGCGCGCCGCGCTGCAAAGCGTCGGCTACCAGACCCGCGACCTGCTGGAGGCGATGCAGGCCGACATGGGCCAGAAAGGCGAGGCGGTGCTGCGCGTCGATGGCGGCATGAGCGCTTCGGATTTTGCGATGCAGTTCCTGTCCGACATCATCGGCGCTTCGGTCGACCGCCCGCAAGTGCTGGAAACCACCGCCATGGGGGCGGCCTGGCTGGCCGGGCAGCGGGCCGGGATCTACCCGGGCCAAGCCGAGTTCGCGCAGACCTGGGCGCTGGAGCGGCGGTTCGAACCGGCGATGACCGAAGACACCCGCGCGATGAAATACGCAGCGTGGAAACGCGCCGTCGCGGCAACGATCGCGGTCTGACCGATGGCGCGCGATAGCAAGCCGACCCTTCGCCGGGTGCTGACATCGCAGACCGGAGCGGCCGGTCTGGACCCAAGCCTGATCTTCCTGATAGAGGACGTCGCCGCCGCCTGTCGCGTCGTCGGCAACCATATCCGCAACGCAGCCTTCGAAAGCATGCAGGGGGCCGCTGGGGGAACCAACATTCAGGGCGAGGATCAAAAGAAACTCGACGTGGTCGCCGATCGCGAATTCGCAAGGATCTGTTCCAACTCTCCGCATTTGGCCGCGCTGATCAGCGAAGAAGTCGACGAGGTCACATGGCTGAAGACGCCGGAAAAAGGCGACTACCTTTTGTATTACGATCCGCTTGACGGGTCTTCCAACATCGACGTCAACCTGTCTGTCGGGTCGATATTCTCCGTCTGCCGGGTCGATGTGGATGGGTCGCGCGACGTGTTGAAACCCGGTCGGCGGCAGATCTGTGCAGGCTACGCGATCTACGGCCCGGCAACGATGCTGGTGCTGACCACCGGCGACGGCGTCAACGGGTTTTCCTGCGAGAACGGGACTGGCGATTTCCGCCTGACCCATCCGGGCATGACGATCCCCGCCGCGACATCGGAATTCGCCATCAACACCTCCCGCTATCGTCACTGGGACGCGCCGGTGCGGCGCTACGTGGACGAATGCCTTGCCGGCAAGTCTGGCCCGCGCGGGCGGGACTTCAACATGCGCTGGACCGCGTCGATGGTGGCCGACGTTCACCGCATCCTGATGCGTGGCGGTGTTTTCCTCTACCCCGCCGATGCCGCCAACCGGCACCAGGGCGGCAAGCTGCGACTGCTTTACGAAGGCAATCCGATGGCCCTGATCGCGCAACAGGCGGGCGGCAGGGCATCGACCGGGCACGGGCCGCTGCTCGATCTCCTGCCCGAAGGGCATCACCAGCGGGTTCCGGTGATCCTGGGATCGCGCGAAGAGGTTGATCTTCTGGCACAGTATCACGGGGCCTGATCCGCGCGATCCCGGCGCGGCGGATCAGGCCGCAGCGTCAACCTGCGGAGTGTCCGGCCACGCAAGGCCGGGCTTGTGGCGCGCCGCGATCCGGCCCCCTTCCAGCGTGACGCCAGAGCGACAGGCCAATTCCCGAAAAGAGGCTCGAACCCGGCGCGCGGTGCGCCTATCTAGGACAGGAAAAGGAGACTTGCATGACAAACCCGCTGCTCGCCGACTGGACCACACCTTTCGCGTTGCCCCCGTTCGATACCATCACCGACGAGGACTTTGCCCCGGCGCTGGATGCCGCGCTGCAAGAGGGCCGCGCGGCGGTGAACGCCATCGCCGACAATTCCGAACCACCCACATTCGCCAACACGATCGAAGCACTGGACCGCGCCGACAGGTTGCTTGACAGGGTGGCGGGCGTGTTCTTCAACCTCGCGGGTGCCGATGCCAACCCGGCGCGCGAGGCGCTGCAACGCGATATGGCGCCGAAACTGTCAGCCTATTCGTCGGAGATCACCAATAACCGCGCACTCTGGCAGCGGGTCGATACGCTGTGGCAGGGACGCGCGGCGCTTGGCCTGACAGCGGAACAGGAACGGGTGCTCTACCTGACGCATCGCAGCTTTACCCGCGCCGGCGCGGCACTGGACGGTGCGGATCGCGACAGGCTGACCGAGGTGAAATCGCGGCTGGCCGTGCTGGGCACGCAATTCATGCAGAACCTTCTGGCCGATGAACGGGCATGGTTCATGGAATTGGCCGAAGAGGACCTCGACGGCCTGCCCGGTTTCGTCGTCGATGCCGCCCGCGCGGCGGGCCGGGAAAAGGGCGCGGACGGCCCGGTGGTGACGCTGTCGCGCTCGCTGATCGTGCCGTTCCTGCAATTCTGCCCGCGCCGCGACCTGCGCGAAAAGGCGCAGAAGGCCTGGGCCGCGCGCGGCGCGAATGGCGGTGAGACCGACAACCGGGAATTGGCCGCCGAGGTGCTGCGCCTGCGCGAGGAGCGTGCGACGCTTCTGGGGTACGAAAGTTTCGCCGCCTTCAAGCTCGAAACCGAGATGGCGGGGTCGCCCGACACGGTGCGAGAGCTGCTGATGGCGGTCTGGGAACCGGCCCGCGCGCAGGCGGAACATGATGGCGAGATCCTGACACGGATGATGCAGGGCGATGGCGTCAACGGCCCGTTGCAGGCGTGGGACTGGCGCTATTACGCGCAGAAGCGGCGCGTGGCGGAGCATGATCTGGATGAGGCGGAGTTGAAACCGTATTTCCAGCTCGACGGCATGATCGCGGCGGCGTTCGACTGCGCCAACCGTCTGTTCGGGCTGAAGTTTCGCCCGCTCGACGCGTCGGTGTATCACCCCGATGTCCGCGCATGGGAGGTGACGCGAGACGGCCGCCACATGGGCGTTTTCTTCGGCGATTACTTCGCGCGCGGCTCGAAACGGTCGGGCGCGTGGTGTTCGGCGATGCGCTCGCAGTCGAAGCTTGATGGCGAGGTACGGCCCATCGTCGTCAACGTGTGCAACTTCGCCAAGCCGGCAGAGGGGGCGCCTGCGCTGCTGAGCCATGACGACGCGCGCACGTTGTTCCACGAATTCGGCCACGCGCTGCACCAGATTCTGTCGGACGTGACATATGGCTCGATCTCCGGCACCTCGGTGGCGCGCGATTTCGTGGAATTGCCGAGCCAGCTCTATGAACACTGGCTGGATCAGCCGGAGGTGCTTGAAAAACACGCCCGCCACGTCGAGACCGGTGCAGCGATGCCGCGCGACCTGATGGATCGGCTTCTGGCGGCGCAAACCTGTGACATGGGCTTCCAGACAGTGGAATATATCGCCTCGGCGATGGTCGATCTCGATTTCCACGACGGCCCGGCACCCGCCGACCCGATGGCGGCGCAGGCGGAAACGCTGGCGCGACTGGGGATGCCAGAGGCCATCGTCATGCGCCACGCGACGCCGCATTTCGCGCATGTCTTCGCCGGGGACGGGTATTCGTCCGGCTATTACAGCTACATGTGGTCGGAGGTCATGGATGCCGATGCGTATGAAGCCTTCGAGGAGGCGGGCGATCCCTTCGACCCGGAAACGGCGGCGCGGCTGGAACGCCACATCCTGTCGGCCGGCGGCAGCGCCGAGGCAGAGGCGCTTTACACCGCCTTCCGGGGCCGGATGCCGGGGGTCGAGGCGTTGCTGAAAGGGCGCGGCCTGGACAGCGCGGCCTGAGAAGTCGCTCGCCACTGGCGCGCCCCGCGAGGAGCCGCCAGTGGCGAGCGACGAGCGACTACTGCCAGTCGCCGGAAAAATCCTTGGGAACAAGGATGTTATGCCGCCCCAGATCGGTCAGGAGCCGTTCGCCGCAGAGCGCCATGTTGGTGTCCAGTTCCTTGTGGATCACCTCCAGCGCCGACGTGACGCCCGCCTCACCCATGGCGCCGAGCCCGTAAACGAAGGCGCGCCCGATATAGGTGCCCTTGGCCCCCATGGCGACGGCCTTCAGCACGTCCTGACCGGATCGGATGCCGCCATCGAGATGCACCTCGACCCGGTCGCCCACCGCATCGAGGATCGGCTGCAACGTGCGGATGGAACTCAGCGCGCCGTCCAGTTGCCGCCCGCCATGGTTGGACACGATAATCGCGTCGGCGCCTAGGTCGGCGGCTGTCACGGCGTCCTCGGGATCAAGGATACCCTTCAGGATCACCTTGCCGCCCCACATATCCATCAACTGCTTGACCCGGTCCCAGTCGAGCGCGTGGTCGAATTTCTCCGCCGTCCACGCAGTCAGCGAGGCGGGGTCGGTGATCCCCTCCACATGGCCGATCACGTTGCCGAAACTGCGCCGCTTGGTGCCCAGCATGCCGAGGCCCCAGCGCCACTTGGTGGCGAGGTTGACCATGTTGGCCAGCGTCGGTTTCGGCGGGGCGGAGAGGCCATTCTTGATGTCCTTGTGCCGTTGGCCAAGCATTTGCAGGTCCAACGTGATGACAAGCGCCGAACAGCCCGCATCCTTCGCCCGGTTGATCAGGCGCTTCATGTAGTCGTCGTCGGTCAGCGTATAGACCTGAAACCAAAACGGTTTTTCTGTGTGCTCGGCGACGTCCTCGATGGAACAGATCGACAGCGTCGAGAGCGTGAAGGGCACGCCGAATTTTTCCGCGGCGCGGGCGGCCTTGATCTCGCCATCGGCGCATTGCATCCCGGTCAGGCCCACCGGGGAGAGCGCGACAGGCATGAAGACGTCCTGACCAACCATCTGCGTCGCCGTGCTGCGGTTGGTCATGTCAACCGCAACCCGCTGGCGCAGGCGGATCTTACTGAAATCATTGACGTTTTCGCGGAAAGTCTGTTCTGTCCAACTGCCGGATTCAGCATAATCGTAGAACATTCTCGGCGTGCGCCGCTTGTAGATCCGCTTCAGATCCTCGATATTGGTAATGACTGGCATGCCTATTCCTCCCGCACTGGTGAGAAATTCTTACCAATGTAGCGTTACTCATGCAACGATCAATGCGTCGCGGTTCATTTCAGGCTGGTGCCAGCCGCCCCCCTGCCCCGCAATCCCCCTGCCCCGCAATCCCCCTGCTCCCGTGCAGACAAAAGGCACCGTCCGCACCGGTGTGAACCGGGCGGACCGCGTGCAGACGGCGATAGGAAGAGAGGTCAGGCCCGGTGCGCGCCGTCGGCAAGTCCCCTGACGAAGGCCAGCACCTCGGCCACCGGCTTGCCGGCCGCGATCTCGCCCACGATGGCGGAACCGACCACCGCCCCGTCAGCAACGGAAGCGATGTCTTGCGCTGTGTCCGGCGTGCGGATGCCGAAGCCGACGATCACCGGCAGGTCGGTCTGCGCCTTGATGCGCGCCACTTCCGGGCCGACATCGGCCGATTGCGCCGCCGCCGCGCCGGTGATGCCGGTGATCGAGACGTAGTAGACGAAACCGCTGGTATTGGTCAGCACCTTGGGCAGGCGTTCGTCGTCGGTCGTCGGCGTGGCCAGACGGATGAAGTTCAACCCCGCCGCCTGTGCGGGGATGCAAAGTTCCGCGTCCTCCTCGGGCGGCAGGTCCACGATGATCAACCCGTCGATCCCGGCCGCCGTTGCCTCGGCAAGGAAGCGGTTCACCCCGCGGCTGTGGATCGGGTTGTAATAGCCCATCAGCACGATCGGCGTCTCATCGTCCGCTTCGCGGAAGGCTGCGGCCATCTGGAGCGTTTTTTGCAGGGTCTGCCCGGCCTTTAACGCGCGCTGCCCGGCCATCTGGATGGTGGGACCATCGGCCATCGGGTCGGTAAAGGGCAAGCCAAGCTCGATGATATCGACACCGGCACCGGGCAGGCCCTTCATCACCTCCAGCGAGGTGTCGTAATCCGGATCGCCTGCCATGATATAGGCAACGAAGGCTTTCTTGCTCTCGGCCTTGAGGGCGGCGAACTTGGCGTCGATACGGGTCATCGGGCTTCCTTGCGTTCACGATCAGCCCGATGTGCAGAAAGTCGCGGGGAAAATCAATCCTGTCCCGGCAACCTGTGGTCAAAAAGCGATGCTGTAGCGCAAGAGCAGGCTGTTCGCGCCGGGGTTGAAATTGTTCGTGCCCGCGTTGGAGATATGGGTCACGGCCAGCGAGACGCTGTTGTCGTTTTCAAAGGTGTAGCCGACGCCGAGCAGGCTTCGGATCTGGAATTCACCGCCCAGATCGTTGCCTATCCCCGTCTCCCAGTACACACCGGGCATGACGCTGGCCTCAAGAAACCAGTTGCGCTCAAGGTCGTAGGTTCCGACGATCCCAAGGCCCAGATCCGTGCCGCCGTCTTCATGAAGCGACAGCGCGCCGCCAACGCCGATCGCAAGTCGGGCCGCGCGGTAGAACGGGGTGTGGTGATATTCAAGCGAAAACACCGCCTGATCATCGGCGGCGCTTGCCCCGAAATCCGTGTAGCCAATCCCCACCACCACGCTTTGCGCGGCTGCGGGTCCGGCAAGGCAAGTTGCCACGGCAAGTGCTGTCAGTCTGTTCATCCCGATCTCCGTTTCGGCAGGGTGCATTGATGCCCCCGCCAAGGCTGCATGAAAACCGCGATGCGCCACAAGCGCCCGAGGCGCCGTTCGCCCGCACAACCATGTGAGCACACCGAAAGGTGATGCTCGCTTGCTATCGGTGCCGATGATGCATACAAGCGGCGCGCAATCGTTCAGGAGGGCTGGCATGGGCTTCAAGATGGGTATCGTCGGGCTGCCGAACGTGGGCAAGTCCACGCTCTTCAACGCGCTGACCAAGACGGCAGCAGCGCAGGCGGCAAATTTCCCCTTCTGCACGATCGAGCCCAATGTGGGCGACGTCGCCGTGCCGGAACCGCGGCTTGACAGGCTGGCCAGGGCCGCCGGGTCGAAACAGATCATCCCGACACGGATGACCTTCGTGGATATCGCCGGGCTTGTGAAAGGCGCCAGCAAGGGCGAGGGGCTCGGTAACCAGTTCCTTGCCAATATCCGCGAAACCGACGCCATCGCGCAGGTGCTGCGCTGTTTCGAGGATGACGACATCACCCATGTCGATGGTCGCATCGACCCGATCGCCGATGCCGAAACCATCGAGACAGAATTGATGTTGGCCGATCTGGAAAGCGTCGAGAAACGGCGCGCCAACCTTGTCCGCAAGCTCAAGGGCAACGACCGGGAGGCGCAGCAGCAGGACCGCCTGCTGGCCGAGGCGCAGGCGATGCTGGAAGCGGGCAAGCCGGCGCGGCTGGTGGAGGTGCCGGCCGAGGACGCCAAGGCCTGGAAGGGGTTGCAACTGCTGACCACGAAACCGGTGCTTTACGTGTGCAACGTCGATGAAGGCGCCGCCGCGTCGGGCAACGCGTTTTCCGAAAAGGTGGCGCGGATGGCCGAGGAACAAGGCGCCGCGTCGGTCGTGATCTCGGCCCAGATCGAGGAGGAAATCAGCCAGCTGGACCCGGAAGAAGCGGCGATGTTCCTCGACGAAATGGGGCTGGAGGAGGCCGGGCTGGACCGGTTGATCCGGGCGGGCTACGCAATGCTCAACCTGGAGACCTATTTCACCGTTGGCCCGAAGGAAGCGCGGGCGTGGACGATCCGCCGGGGCACGGCAGCCCCGCAGGCGGCGGGCGTCATCCATGGCGATTTCGAGCGTGGCTTCATCCGCGCGGAAACCATCGCCTTTGAGGATTTCGTCACGTTGGGTGGCGAACAGGGTGCCAAGGACGCGGGCAAGATGCGGGTCGAAGGCAAGACCTATATCGTAAAGGACGGCGACGTGCTGCACTTCCTGTTCAACGCGTGACGTCGCTCGGAACGCGAGTGACCACAACCCCCAGACGATCCCGGCCAGCAGCGCGCCGGTCAGCAGCGTGGCAAGCCCGTAGCCCGCGGGGGGTGGGTGCCCGCCTGATCCGCCAACCGATATCGCCACGCGCGATCGCCGTCAGCGCGTCTCCCCTCTTCAGCCGCGCTTCCAGCGCGCCCGCCGCGTGCGCCAGACCATGGCTGCGTCGTGTGAACACCGCGCCGAACCCGGCGACCAGGTGGATGACGGTGGGCAGCAGCGTCGTCACGATCATCAGGTAAATCGGCCCCTCCCCGCGCAGCGCCGCGCCGCGCCGCGCGCCGGATCGGCCAGCACCTCGGCCCAGTGGTCCTGCCACGGGAACGCCAGGGTGGCGGGGTCGAGCGGCTCTCGCAGTGACAGCGCCCCGACACGCGCAGAGAGCAGACCGGCAAGGCAGGCAAACGCGAGGACAAGGCGCGGGCCGCGGGCCGCGGGATCGGGGGCAGCGGCGGGCGCCGGGCCGGGTCTGCGGCGGCGGCCATGCAGGCGAGACCCCCGCGCGTGATGCGAGCGAGAGCGAGTCGGCAAGGGCAAACCGCAGGACACCCGCCACCGCATTGCCGCAGGCCCGCCCCCGCGCGCATCCCGCCGCGTCGCGGCTTGGGCAGCCAGGCGCAGGCAGGCAAGCTGCGCCTAGCCCACCTTCACGATCAGCTTGCCGGTGTTCTCGCCCCGGTAGAGCATCCCGATCGCGCCCGGCGCCGCCTCTGGCCCGTCGAGGATATGTTCGCGCACCGTGATCTTGCCATCGCGCAACCAGCCGGCGAGGGCCGCATGTGCCTCGTGCAGCCTGTCCTTGTAGTCGAAGATCAAAAAGCCCTGCATCCGGGCCCGGGCGACCAGCAATTGCCGGTGCACGCGCGGGCCAACGGGCAGCGGATCCCACTCGGTGATCGCCGCCGTGCCGCAGATGGTGATGCGCGCACCTTGCGCCAACCGGGTCATCACCGCGTCGGAGATCGGCCCGCAGGTGTTGTCGAAATAGCAATCCACCCCGTCCGGGCAGGCCGCCGAGATGGCCCCGGCCACGTCCTCGGCCTTGTAGTCGATGGCCGCGTCGTAGCCGAACGTCTCAAGGCAGGCACGGGTTTTCTCCGGCCCGCCCGCGATTCCGACCGTGCGACAGCCGATTACCTTGGCAACCTGCCCCACGGCGGATCCCACGGCACCCGCGGCGGTCGAGACCACAACCGTGTCGCCCGCTTTCGCCGCGCAGGACTCCAGCAGGCCGAAATAGGCGGTGGTGCCGTTCAGCCCCATGATGCCGAGCGCATAGCTGCGCGGCAGGTCGGTTTCCGTCACCTTGCGCCCGATGTCGGAGCCGTCAGTGATCACATGGGTCTGCCAGCCCAGAAGCCCCTCGACCACCTCGCCCTCGGCATAGTCGGGGTGGCGGCTGGCGATGACCTCGCCCACCGCAAAGCTGCGCATCGGATCGCCGAGCGCCACCGGCGGGCTGTAGTTGGGCACGTCATTGGCCCAGCCCCGCATCGCCGGGTCCACCGACCAATGGCTGACGCGGATCAGAAGCTGGCCATCCGTCAGGTCCGCAACAGCGGTTTCGCGGATCTCGAAATGCGACGCGGCGGGCACCCCCACGGGGCGTCTGGCAAGGATGACTTGCGTGTTCTTCATCTTGGGCCTCCCACTCGTTGCCCGGACCATGAGCCTTGCATTTTCGCCCGGCAACCCGAAAGCCGGACCAAAACGCTGTTTTCCGGGGTTGTGCTTGGGGGCCGTTCGCGGCTACACCCCCGATCGGAGACGTGGCCGAGTGGTCGAAGGCGCTCCCCTGCTAAGGGAGTAGGCCCGGAAGGGTCTCGTGGGTTCGAATCCCATCGTCTCCGCCATCATCCCTGTTGCGAACACGGACAGGCGCCCATCGCGGCGCTGAAATAGTAGTGTTTTCAAAGGGCTTTGCCTCCCCCGTGCGAACCTCTGAGACTGCGCGCCAAGCCCGTTTCGGGCTCTGAACGCCGCTCCGTCTCTGTTCGGGCGAACCTCGCCGTTTTCGGTTCGGTTGGATTTTTTCACGCCTTTCCAATGGCCTGAGTTTCAACCCCGCCAAAACTTCGCCCATCGTGTCAATCGCCTTCGAGGGGAACAGAGCCGCAACACGCGAGAGGCGCAGCCGCTGGGTGCGCTGGCCGAATGGCGCGTAGTGGTGGCGGTGCCGTTCGGCCTGATCTCTCTGATTTCTCGGGATTTTTGGATTGCCTTCCGGCCAGTCACCGTGCTTGGCTTTAGCGGTATATTTGATCGCGTGGGTTGTCTGATGTCGGGATCGTCCCAAGCCGGTTTGGCGGAAAAGTATCTTGTCGATGATCTGCCGGGCGCCGCGCTCGTCGGTGCGCGGTTGAACGGAATTCTGCAGAAGATCGAGGCGGGCGAGACCCTCACCTCCTTGGCACAGGCGTTTCTGACCTCCTGTGGGCTCAACTCTCTCCTGGCTTTGGCGACCCGTCAGATCGATCGCCCCACCTTCGAGGAGGCCGCGGCGCGTGAGCGATCAGTCCGTATCCAACGGGCGAAGGAAGATGCCGACAGGGCGGCAGCCGAACAGGCCCGAAAGGCCGAGGCGATGGATGCCGCGGTCAAGGCGCGCTTCGCTGCAATGGAGAATGACCCCATGCTGCCCCGCAAGCGCGAAGCCCGCGAGTTGCGGGATCGGTTCGGCATCGGCTTCATCGAGACAGAGCATTATCCGCGTGCAATGCGGCTGCTGAAGCAGGTGGCGAGTGGTAACCGCCTGGCGCCCGAAGACGTCGCATGGTTGTCGACCGAGGCGGTGGACTGCTGGTCCGATGCGTTGCAGCAAGCCTGGCATCGCCTGGAAGCCGAAGCGCTCACCAAGGCATGGGAAGAAAGCCGCGATCCGTGGGATGCCGTAAATGCTAGTGCGCATTGGCGGAAGGCTGATGAACCCCAGCGGGCGCTAGAGGTGACGGGGGCGGCGCTCGCCAAGGCGGGGCGTAGCTCGAAACCTAGATCGGCGCTCTTGACGACGCGCGGAGGCGCGATGCGCGATGCCGGGCGCCTCAGCGAAGCTCGGACACTCGGGCTGGAGGCGCACGAACTGACCCCGGCCGATGATTTCAGACCGTGCACGCTGCTTGGCGCTGTCTCGATGGGGCTTGGAGACCTCGTAGCCGGTCACGAGTGGTATGCGAAGGCCGAGGCCTTGGGGGCCGAGCGCCGCGCCATTGACCAGGATCTGCGGGCGCTGCTGATCCGTTCGGAACCCGATTCGCGAAATCGTATCCGGAACTATCTGCTCGAGCAGGATCCAGAGCGTTTCGCGTGGCTGCGAAAATGGAACCACAAGACAGCTGCGACGCATCGACGATAACCTGTGCAGGCGCCAGTTCATCGCTCGACCCTCGGTCGAGCGGCGAAGGCTACTCGATCAGTCGAACACCCGCCTCGGCTGCTCGCACCAAGGCAGGACCGCCACCGTGCAGAGATCGACGATGCTGATCGTGCTGGGCTCGCGGTGGATTACCAGTCGCTCAAGCACCTCGGGCGCCAGCCATGCGAGGCGCAGGAGGCGGCTGACATAGCGGTCGGAGAGGCCTTCCTCGGCGGCGAGATCGGCGATGGTGGTGACCTCGCCGCGCACCATGCGCTTCCGCCACGCCCATGCCCGGCCGATGGCGCGGAGCACATGGGGATCCTGTCCCAGAGGCGGTTCCGACGTTTCGACGTCCGTCGGCGGCAGGATACGCGGCCGACCACGACGCTTGCGGACCGTGAGCGGGATGTGGACGCGGATCGTGTCGTTCGCGGCCATCAGGCTGCGTCCTCCCGCGCGGGCGTCAGCAGGCTCGCTAGCGCGCCGAGCCCGTCATGGCGCAGGTCTATGTCGAGCCCGTCCTCGCCCACCGTCACGCGCGCCACGAGCAGCTGGACGACACGAGCCTGCTCGGCCGGGATCAGCGCCTTCCACAGATCGTCGAACTGCGTGAGCGCCGCGGTCACGGTGCCTTCGTCGAGATCGGGCCGCTCCTTCTTCAGCGCGCGTGCGGTGCGCGCGATGATCTCCGGTGTGCGCAGCAGTCGCCGGATCTCGCCGATGACCGCTTCCTCCACCATAGCCGCCGGGAGCCGTTGTGGGCCGCGCAGCTCGGCCGTCGGCCGCTTCTGGATCACGTCCATGGAGACGTAGTAGCCGTACCGCCTGTTACCCTTCTTCGTGTGGTGCGGGGTCATCGCGACGCCGGTCTCGGTGAAGATCAACCCGCGCAGCAGCGCCGGTGAGGGTTCCTTGGCAACGGCAACCCGCTTGATGCGATTGTTCGCTATTACATGGTGGACATCGTCCCACAGCGTCTCATCGATGATCGCGTCATGCTCACCCGGGTAGGCATTGCCCTTGTGTACAGCGAGGCCGCGATAGACCTTGTTGTGCAGGGTCTTGAGCAGCGAAGTCTTGTCGTATGGCCTGCCGGTCTTGGTCAGGATCGCGCGCGCGTCCAATTCGCGGATCACCGCCGCCGTGGAGCTGGACCGGGCGTAGAGCGTGAAGATCGTCCGCACCGTCTCGGCCTCGGCCGGGTCCACGATCAGCTTGCGGTCCTTCACGTTGTAGCCCAGCGGCACCGGCCCGCCCATCCAGATGCCCTTCTTGCGCGAGGCGGCGACCTTGTCGCGGATCCGCTCGCCGATGACCTCGCGCTCGAACTGGGCAAAGCTGAGCAGAATGTTCAGCGTCAGCCGCCCCATGGACGTCGTGGTGTTGAAGGACTGCGTGACAGAAACGAAGGTGACGCCGTGCTTGTCGAAGATCTCGACCAGCTTCGAAAAATCCATCAGCGCGCGGCTGAGGCGGTCGATCTTGTAGACCACGACGATGTCGATCAGCCCGTCCTCGATGTCGGCGATCAAGTCCTTCAGCGCGGGCCGCTCCAGCGTGCCACAGGAAAAGCCGCCGTCATCGTATTTGTCGCGCAGGCAGACCCAACCCTCGGCCTTCTGGCTGGCGATATAGGCCTCGCAGGCCTCCCGCTGCGCGTCGAGGCTGTTGAACTCCATGTCGAGCCCTTCCTCGCTCGACTTGCGGGTGTAGATTGCGCAGCGCAGGCGGCGGGGCGGTTGCGGCTGTGTCTGGCGCGTCATTTGCTGATCCTCGGGCGTGGGGTGAAGCCGAAGAACTTCCAGCCGTTCCAGTTCGCGCCGGTGATGGCCCGGGCTGCGCCCGAGAGCGACTTGAATCGGCGTCCCTGCCATTCAAAGCCCTTGGCCAAGACTGTGACGCTGTGCTCGACGCCATTCCATTCGCGGACCAGCTTTGTGCCCGGCATCGGGCGTCGTGGGTCGGACACCATCTGACCGGGTTCGCCAGAAGCCACCTCGGCCGCCAGCGCATCCAGCGTCCGCCGCACGTCGCGGCCAATGCCGCCAAGGGCCAGTTCCTGGATCCGATACCCCAGCCGCAGCTCGAGATTCTGGCGGCTGGTGTTCGGCGCGGGCTCGCCGAACATGACCCGCCACTTGCCCTGCAACTCGGGCACTGTCATCGCCTTCAGCGCGGCCAGTTCGGCCAGTTCGGCCAGGACGTCGATCCCCTCAGCGTGGCGCGCAAGCGCAGCCTTTGCGCCTGATTTCCTGCTGTTTTTCCTCATGCGTCGTCTCCAACTCGGTTTTGCAACTGTCTCCGACGACGGCGTCTGAGGGCGAGAATGTCCAGCGAACTGTCTCCGCTGAGCGGAGAATTCTCATTCATTTCCCGTGGGTTGGTCCGCGCGATGGCGCTGGCGAGGATGACAGCCAGTTCCACGAGCCGCTCATCGGTGGTGAGCGTCTCGGCGGGGGGCGCGAAAGCGATGTCGTCTTGCATGGGGAGCGAACCTCCTGAGGCGGTTTGCTCCGTGTTCGCCGGTCGCGGCGAGAGAATTCAAGTTAAAACAGAGAGTTGTCGTGGCTGCGCGAAACGGAGCGAAGCAGATGGTGCTCGCGATGTGCGCTAGTGGAGACCGATAGCCAAGCTTCCGAAAGGATCCGAGCTCATCTTCGCTTCACAACGCGGGAAGCCCTTCAACCCGTCAAGCTGTAGGGCATGCCGGTGTCAGGCGCGAATCTAGGCAGATAGCAATTGTTCATGAGGAGAGCATCCACAGTCTTTTCGCTGACGGAGAAGTGGTTGGCTGCATCCTCTATTGCGGTCTCCGAGAAGTCGCTACCAAGATACTCTACCAAAGAAGCGATTGGGCAGAGAAACTCAGCAGCGAAAGCCCTTTGAAACTTCTGTCGAGCAGTTGATAGATCAGCGGCTACAAGCCAAGAATGCGGAGCCTGCCCAATGGAGCGCACATGATCACCGATGAACCTTGCTAACTCAAATCGCTGAGCGACGGGGTGTGTCTTTCGCGGAACAAATTTCATCTTGCTATCGCCCTTCGGTCCGGCGATCGACGCCTTCGGGCGACCCGTCGGAGTCCAGCTTTCGAGTTGTCCCGTCGACAATCCCAAAAGGCCTCGCAGAGTTGTGTTGTCCATTGCTCCGCGATCTTGTCCAAGTCTTCGTCTCAAGTCACGTGCGGCAGAGACAGCAATTTCCCAGGGCTGCGCGGCGGCTTCATTGATGTTCACACTCAGTAGAGCGTCAGGTGCCCCCTCTATGCCATCTACATGAGTGAGATCCTGCATCGCACCGATACGATTATCTGCCTCTAGAGCGTAGGCGCCGGACAATTCGGAGAACGCCGCCGCTCCGATCCGATCTTCGAGTTCTATTGCATAGCCCATTAATTCATCAGGGCAGTATTCAGGGTCAAACCCAAGTGAAGCCTCTAGTCGTCGCTTCCTGAGTTGGTCTGGAATATTGAGATCTTCCAATATAAAGCCCCAAATCGTTGACAGGTCCGATTTGGCACAACCGACTTCGTGGAGTCGGGCAATGACACTTTCAATGAGTGAAGATATCTCGTTCGAGAAATGATCCTTTGTGACGTAGTGGGCATGATTAAGACCGTTCAAGAACCGAACGGAATCCTCTCTATCTTCTTGATGTGCCTGCGCCCAAATTTGGATAGCATCACTGTCAGCGGAGAATACGATCTGAGGCCAAATGAAGCCCATGTTTGCCGCCGCCATCTCATGGCTCATCCTCCATTCATGAGATGGTATGGCGCTCGCCGTGTCTGGCAAGATTTCATAATGTAAGCGCCACCACGAAGAAGCAAACCACATGGCGAGAGGATAAATTGAAACGTGCATGTGCTCGCGAATTGTCTTCGACAAGATATCTTCGTTTCTGGTGAGGCAATAGCCATTAAGATAAATGCCCACACGAGCCGTGGTATCACCAACCTCCGGCTGTATGTCCTTGTAAGAGCTCCACTCATGAGTGATGGTGAATTTTGTCATCAGAGCCCCCAGGCTCTCTTTACTTCGGCCGCCATAGGATCTTCCGGTGGCATGGGGTACCCGTGATAACTTCCTTCTCCGTCTCTTTGAGCTTCAAGAGGAATCCCAGATTCAGTAACCGCCCAAATTATCTTCGGCCATCCACCAATGAATTGCTCGCTCACAGAGCCCTTTAAAATGCCTTGCCGTAGATACTTGATTGCGTCATCTCGCCGAAAAATGGAAGCGGTGTCGCAGAGTGTTTTGCCCCTGCGGGGCTGGGCGGGAGGGGTAAGGCCAAAGTCGCCCGGGTTGCGCTTGTGCTCAGGATTTCCAGTATAGACTACGGCTTTGGCTAGCTCTTCCAGCGTCTGTGGGTTAAGACTGCCCGGAGCAGAAAGGCGCCGTTTCAGGTTGTATTTTTGGTACCGCCTCATGATGGATGCCCCTTCAAAGCACTAAGCACGCCGCAGGTCTTGTATGCGAGAATGCTGAGCACGTCGATACTATTGCTCCTGTTGAAGCGAGTTCGTGCCTCATTGTCATTGAGTTATCATCGTCGGCACATCAATGCAGCGCCGCCCTCCCGACGATCCCATCCGTCTCCAGCCGCAGCGTCGCCCGCCACAGCGGTGTCTTCATGAACATGGCCTTCTCGAAGCGATAGCTGGCCGTGCCGCGCTCTTGCTGCAGAAGTCCCGCCCAGCAGAGCGGGCGCAGCACCTGGATGTAGAGCTGTCCCATAACCTCGTCGTAGCGCGGCAACGGCCCCATCTCGGGTTCTCCGAAGAGCACGCGGCGGAGGTGGGCGCCGGGAAAAACGGGCGAATGATGGTGATGCCCTGAGGGGCGGCATATCAAGGCGGTGTCGAGTCGCCGTCAATTCTCAGCTGAGAAAGGGATATGCCACATGTCAGAGACGACCATCACTCAACTGCCCGATCCATCGGGTTTTACATCCGATCCGTTCACCGACGTCCTGCGCGATGGCGCGCGCAAACTGATCGAACAGGCGATCCATGCAGAGCTGTCCGCGCTCATGAACGCCTTTTCCGGGGACAAGCTCGAAGACGGGCGGGCACGCCTGGTCCGACACGGTCATCTGCCCGAACGCGCGGTGATGACCGGCATTGGTCCGGTGCCCGTGAAGGTGCCGCGCGTGCGGGACCGGGGCGCTGACGAGGACAAGGTCACCTTCACGCCCAGCATCTTGCCGCGGTATCTGCGCAAGGCGAAATCGGTCGAAGAGCTGTTGCCGTGGCTTTACCTCAAGGGTGAGGAGGATCAGAAAACGATCCGGGGGATCGTTTTCCCGACGCAAGCACAGGCGACTTCAGCGAGGCTCTGGAGGCGCTGCTTGGCCCGAACGCCAAGGGCCTGTCTGCCAAGACCGTCACGCGGCTGAAGGCCGATTGGTGGGCAGACTATGAGGCGTGGCAGAAACGCGACCTTGGCGCGCGGCGGTTTCTCTACATCTGGGCGGATGGTGTCTATTTCAAACCGCGCATGGCCGAGGAAAAACAATGCGTTGTCTTAAGAAACGACCGGCTCCTGTGCGATACGGGAGCCGCTCTCCGGCACCTCACACATGCCGGAGAGCGGCGGGGGACGGATCGGAAGAATGGTGGTTTTTTGAACCGGTCAGAAGTTGGATCGCCCCTGCCTTTCGCATGACCTGAACGGATACATGGGGAAGGCGCGCCCTTGCCCCGCATGACAAGCATAGGGAACGAAAGGCAATGCAGGATACCATCGGGATCGACATTTCCAAAGACACGTTCGACATTTACCGGCTTTCGGATCGCAGGCATGAGCGGTTCGGCAGCGACAAGGCGGGGCTGGCCGCCCTGCGTCGATGGATCGGCAAGGCGCCAGTCCGGATCGTTTACGAGGCGACCGGACGCTATCATCGCGATCTGGAGGCGGTGCTGGGCGCGGCCGGTCATGATCTGGTCAAGGTCAATCCCACGCGGGCCCGCCGCTTCGCGCAGGCCGTCAGCCAGGGCGCCAAGACCGACCGCGTCGATGCCGCCATGCTGGCGCGGATGGGGGCGGTACTCGAGCTGGACGCCAAGCCCGTGCGCAGCGAAACTATGCATGAAATCCGCGAGTTGCACATCGCGCGCCGCGCCTTGAACAAGGATCGCACCGCCTGCCGCAACCGTCTGGAGGCGGCGCGGAACAAGGTCGTCCTGGCTCAGCTCCGCGCCCGCCTGCGGCAGGTCGACAGCCAGCTCGAGCAGATCGACACCGAGCTCGCGCGCCTCATCGCCGAGGACCCCGCGCTTGCCCGGCGCCAAGAGATCCTGTGTTCCATCCCCGGCATCGGTGCGGTCACCGCGGTCGCTATGATCGTCGAGATGCCGGAACTCGGCATGATGGAGCCGAAGGAGGCGGCCAGTCTTTCGGGGCTCGCCCCGATCACTCGGGAATCCGGCAAATGGAAGGGTCGCTCGAAGATCGGCGGCGGCCGGCGCGGGGTGCGCAACGCGCTCTACATGCCGGCGCTCGTCGCTATCCGCCACAACCTGCATCTCGCGGAAACGTACCGCAAACTCGTCGATGCCGGAAAACCCGCCAAACTCGCCATCGCGGCGATCATGCGCAAGCTTGTGATCCTCGCAAATGCCCTCATAAGGGATGATCGAACATGGACCAAAACCGCCCCTTGACCAAGACGGATAACTTCTGGCTGGCGATCCCGCTGCCCGCCGCAGGCAAGTCCCTGCGCGGCGGCCGTATCACGCCCGGAGAATGGGAGCGGCGACGCGGGCTGCGCCTGCGCTTCGTCTATCGCCGGACGGGTCCGAGCCTGCTGGTGGCGGAGGGGCGGCTGAACACGAAGGGACAGGCGGTGGTGTCGCGCTCGAAGACCGGGCGCGGCAAGGTCACCGCGCCGATCTTCCTGCTGGTGCCGCAGGTCAAGCTGCCGAAGCGGCTGGACCTGGCGCGCGATGCAGACAGGGCGTTGGACAGCGTGCCGGGGCTGATCGTGGCGAACTGGGTGGAGGGGCGCTGAATCGTCACCCACGCAGAACTTGGCGATGTTCACGAGGTCGAGTTTCCTCTATCTGTCTGACTAAGCAGCAGATTCAGGACGCCCATGAGTATTCTCTACAACGTGATCGAAAGAGCGGCCCTTCTCAGTGAGGCACGCAAGCTGATTGAACCGACCGTGATGCCTGCGGCTGACCCAGTTCTCGGTTATCCACCGGAAATTGTCTATCGCTGGAACACTTTCGGCAAAAAACACGGAAGACTTGTGGAAGATGTGATGACAAAAGTCATCCAAGCTCACTCAGGATGGGCCCCTGCATCGCAGACACGGTTCAAGTGCGACACCGACAAGACGAAGAAACTTATCGACCGCATCGCGATAAACCGTCTGAATGGCGTTGCAATTTTCGTCGAATGCAAACGAAACTTGGGAAATGTTTCGGGTCCGTATCTTTCTAGCATCAATACGTACAACGATTGGTGTGAGGACAAAGCGACCGACATTGCGAAGGAAATCGGCTTCAATCCTCACCAATCGCTGATCAAATTCGTTGTTTTCAATGCATACGGCAGAGAGGATGACAGTAGAAACGTGAAGGGGATACCCGTGCTCCTTCCAAAGGATTTGCCCACCGTGTTCGGCTTGCCAGTGCTCGAGGCATTCGAAGAGCTCAACAGCGTCGTGCAGTCAGCCGTTCTAGAGAACGAAGCGTTTCGGACATTCTCTGGTTTCATGGAGCCGCCCTGCACGGATCTTCTGACAACCCAAGAAGTTCCGCAAATTGCGGCCCAAGAGACCCCCGAACAGTTTCGGCGGCGCATAAGTAAAGCGCTTGACCAACTTGCAGTCAGGTAGCGACTTCTGGGCCTTTACAAATGGTTTGGGAAACATGCCCACCCCTCGCGAAACCATCCTCGCCGCGCTGCATGCGCGGCTCTCGGCGCTGCCCGCCACCGCGCTCCGCGGCGACGTGCTTCCCGAGCGTGTGCCGGCCGGAGGACTGCTGATCCTGCGCGACGGCGAGCCGGGGGAGCCGGAGGTGACGCTGTCACCGCTGGCCTACCACTACCAGCACCGCGCGGAGATCGAGGCGGTCGTGCAGGGCGCCGACCGTGACGCCGCCTTCGACACGCTGACGGCCAGCATCGGTGCGGCACTCGCCGCCGACCGCACGCTGGGCGACCTCTGCGACTGGGTCGAGGCGGAGGCGCCGCGGCCCGTGGACCTGCCGGTCGAGGGCGCGGCGAGCCTGAAGGCCGCCGTGATCCCGGTAGTGCTGCACTATTCCACGGCCGACCCGTTCGGCTGATCCAACCGACCACAGGAGAACACCATGGCACGAGCCCAGGGGGCGCGGGCGCTGATGGCGCTTGCGTTCGAGACGACCTATGGAACGCCGCCTGTGAGCGGCTTCACCCGTATGCCCTTCGCCAGCACCTCGCTCGGTGCGGAGCAGCCGCTGCTGAACTCGGAACTGCTGGGCTACGGCCGCGATCCTCTGGCGCCGATCAAGGATGCGGTCACGGCCGATGGCGACGTCGTTGTGCCGCTCGACGCCGAGGCCTTCGGCTTCTGGCTGAAGGCGGCCTTCGGGGCGCCGACCACGACCGGCACCGGTCCCTGGACGCACGAGTTCCAGTCCGGGTCCTGGACGCTGCCCAGCATGTCGATCGAGACCGGCATGCCGGAGGTGCCGCGCTATGCGATGTATTCCGGCTGCGTGCTCGACCAGATCACCTGGCAGATGCAGCGGTCTGGCTTGCTGACGGCCACGGCGCGGCTGGTGGCACAGGGCGAGACGGTTGCGACGACCACCGGCGCGGGGACGCCGGCCGCGCTGGAGCTGAAGCGTTTCGGCCATTTCAACGGGTCGATCACGCGCAACGGCACCGCCCTCGGCAACGTGGTCTCGGCCGAGATCACCTATGCCAACAACCTCGACCGGATCGAGACGATCCGGAACGACGGCCGCATCGACGGCGCGGACCCGTCCATTGCCGCGCTGACCGGCCGGATCGAGGTCCGCTTCGCCGACCAGACGCTGGTGACGCAGGCCATCAACGGCGAGGCCTGCGAGATGGAGTTCGCCTACGTTCTGCCGTCCGGCGAGAGCTTCACCTTCACCGTGCACGCCGTCTACCTGCCGCGCCCGCGCATCGAGATTGCCGGGCCGCAGGGCGTGCAGGCGACGTTCGACTGGCAGGCGGCGCGCGACAGCGTGGTCGGGCGGATGTGCACCGCAACCCTGATCAACGACATCGAGGTGTATTGAGAATGCTGACGCTCGACCTGACCAACGCGCCTCGCTGGCACGATCTCGCCCCCGGCGTCCGGGTACAGCTGCGCCCGCTGACCACCGCGCTGATGGTGGCGACCCGGAGCGACCCGGCTGTCGAGGCGGTGCCCGAGGACGCCTCCGACGAGGAACGCGCCGTCGCTTTCGCGAAAGCACTGGCGCGGCGGGCGGTGCTCTCCTGGGACGGTATTGGCGATGCGGACGGCAAGCCGATCGATCCCAGCCCGGAGGCCATCGACGCGCTGCTCGACGTCTGGCCGATCTTCGAGGCTTTCCAACTGTCCTACGTCTCAAAGGGCCTGCTGCTGGGACAGGAAAAAAACGCCTCCGCGCTCTCGCCGAATGGTTCTTCGGCGGGGGCGAGCGCTACTGCGAAGCCTGCGCGCAAGCCTGCCCGGACTGCCCGGCGCGGTTGAACCGCCCGGAAACGCCGGAGGGTTCGCAGGTCTGGGATCTGGTCGGTCGTCTCGGCGGCCAGCTGCGTGTGCTGCCGGGCGCCGTCGTTGGCTGGGATCTGACCGCAGCGCTCGCGCTCGGTGACGCGCTCGGCGTGCCGCCCCTCGCCACGGCCGAACTGCTGCCGGTCATCGAAGCGGTGATGGTGGCCAAGCTCAACGAACAGATGGATCAGTCCCATGGCTGAGAAGAGGGTCAGCGTCCGCCTCGCGGCCGTGGGCGGGCGGCAGGTGCGCGCCGAGCTGGAAGGTGTCGGCGAGGCCGGGTCGCGCGGCTTCGGACGGCTCAGCCGCGAGATGGAGGCGGCGAACGCGCGGCTCGCGGCGTTTTCTCGCCGTGTCGCTGTGGCTGCCGCCGCCGCCGTGGCAGCCGCTGCCGCCGCAGGCGTGGCGATGGTTCGCTCCGGCCTCCAGACGGTCGACGCGCAGGCGAAGCTCGCCCAGTCCCTCGGCACCACAGTCGCCTCGATACAGACGCTCGAGCGGGCGGGTGAGCTGGCGGGCGTCTCGATGTCCGGCATCGAGCAGGCGACCAAGGATCTGACGCGCCGTCTCAGCCAGGCGGCCGCCGGGAGCGGCCCGGCCGCCGACGCGCTCGACCGGCTGGGGCTCTCGGCCAATGAACTGATTGCCCTGCCGCTGGACCAGCGCGTCGGCGCGATCAACGCGGCGATCGAGAACTTCGTGCCTGCCGCCGAGCGCGCCGCCGTCGCGGGGCAGCTCTTCGGCGAGGAGGGCTCCATCGCCATGAGTCGGATCGACACGGCGACTCTGCGCCAGGCGACCGAGGACGTCCTCGCGTTCGGAGTGGTCGTCTCCGAACAGGACGCCGACCAGATCGAGCGGACGAACGATGCCATCTCCCGGCTCGGGCTGATCTGGCGCGGGCTGTCGAACCAGCTGGCGGTTGCCGCCGCACCCGCACTGGAAGCGGTCGCAGATGCGATGGCGTCTGTTGCAAGCCGCACCGGGCCGCTGGGCATCGCGATCCGCGGGCTCTTCGACAACATCGGCCGCCTGACCACCTATGCCGCCACCTTCGCAGCTTTCCTCGCCGGTCGCTGGGTCGCCGGCATGGCTGCGGCGGCGCTCTCGGTCCGGGGCCTCGCCACCACGCTCGTCGTCCTGCGCGGCGCGCTGATCCGCACCGGCATTGGCGCGCTGATCGTCGGCGCGGGCGAGCTCGTCTACCAGTTCACCCGCCTCGTCTCCGGCGCGGGAGGCTTTGGCGAGGCCATGTCGCTCCTGAAAGACCTCGCCGTCGAGGTCTGGGAACGCGTCAAGATGGGCGCGGCTGCAGCGGGCGCGACCGCCACGGCGATGTTCTTCGACCTGAAGGCGGACGCCGCCTCCGGGATGCAAAGCGCCATCGAGAGCGTGGTGGCTTTCGGCAACACCGCCGCGAACACGTTTGAGGGCGCCTTTGAGGCGATCAAGGCGATCTGGGGTCTGCTGCCCGCCGCCATCGGCGATCTGGCGTTCCAGGCGGCCAACAGCCTGGTCGATGGCGTCGAGGCGATGCTCAACGGCGTAGTGTCGCGCATCAACGGCTTCATCGGCGGTATCAACCAGGGGCTCGAAGCGCTCGGGTCGGAGCGCCGCATCTCGCTGGTGCCGGACCTCGACCTCGGCGAGATCGAGAACCGCTTCGAGGGG
>Ga0210025_1001355_pt1 | contig 26879 bp, 29 predicted proteins | sample CryGeyme20150102_FD_183989 | JGI IMG/M metagenome (GOLD analysis project Ga0210025, IMG submission 183989) | Groundwater microbial communities from Crystal Geyser aquifers in Utah, USA - Crystal Geyser metaG 2015-0102 (SPAdes) (version 2) | ecosystem: Environmental > Aquatic > Deep subsurface >... | reverse complement strand
CTGTACTGCGCCAAGCACAGAGCTAAAAAGAATTTACCAAGCTCTAAATTTTAAAGAAAGACCATTCATTCGAAAAACAAAAGTAGTGACCCAATTTTAAAAATAAAATCGTAAGTCATTGGTAGCCTTAACTTTGTTTCCTATCATTTTCAAGTTGGGTTAAGGCTTTGATTTTATTATTGGCAGAGGGAGAGGTTTTGGCCTGAGTTATACATAGTGAGTCAGCACTGCTCCAACTCTCCCTCCGCTACAGATTCGGCAAATGTGATGCTCTTGATTCGGAGGGAGTTGGTGGGTGGTCAAATCGGACTAGTTTTTGAAGCAAAAAATTATTTGCAATTTGCACAATTGAACACCTTCTCAATCTTCCTTTGGACTATATTTAAGCCATTGATTTTATTATTGTCAGAGGTAAAAGACGTTCTGGTCCGAGCGGACGCTCGAACCAGATTTAAAGAGAGGTTTTGCCTGAGTTAAACATCGAGAATCAACAGAGAACACGAAAACTCCTTTAAACGAAATTTGAATAATAAACGCCTTCGTGATTCATAAATGCTCCATCTTTTCGATTCAAATCCAATTTTCCACCTTCAAAATTTGTTGCGGGCAATCCCAATTCATGGAAAATACAAGCCGTGGCAGCAAAGTCCCATAAACTTCCACCACCATTTTCTTTTTTCGGAAGTTTTATCATACAAGCAGGACCATTTTCCAAAACACGAATAGCTGTCATTACAGAGCCGGCTCCAGAAATTTCTTTAATTTCATTCAAACTGTATTTGCTTAGAAACTCCTGTAAAATGATTCCTATTTTTTTGGCTTGAGGAGTGCCCGAAAGTTTTTTGTCAGTTAAATAACTTAAATAAGGATTTAATTTTTTTAATTCCCATGGTCGACCATTTTTAAAAACTCCAATTCCTTTAATAGCATGATATAGTGTATCTGAACTTGGGTCAAAAACGACTCCAATCATCGGAGTTCCGTCTTTTCCTACTAAAGCAATCGATACCGAAAAACCCGCTTCTTTATTGATAAAAGCTAGCGTTCCATCCATCGGATCAATGCACCAAAAAAAATCTTTCTCGAATCGGCTGTTATCATCTTCACTTTCTTCTGATAAAAGTGCGATATCAAACTCGGTACAAGAGGGAAGGAGATGAGCAAGAATGGCTGTTTCACATTCTCTATCAACGGTGGTTACGACTTGCGAGGCGTAGCTTGTTCCACCTTCTTTTTCTTCCACCAAAACGTCTTTATTCATATAATTTTGAATAATTTTCCCCGCAGAAAGCGCCGCCTCGATAGCTAAATTAGAAAGTTGTTCAAGATTCATTTTCATAGATTATTTATTACTTCTGCTGTTACTCGTTCGCTATACGTAGTAAGTTTCCAATGACCTGGACTCCAACCTTTTAAAAAGCGATGAAAATCTGCCCACGCTACTCGATATAAAGATCGCCATTCGGTTTCCAATGTTTCGTTTTTCTCTTCAAATTCATTTTGCAAAAACTCAAAATAGGTATCCAAAATTTGTGCTTCCAAGCGTTCGCACTCATTTTCACTTAGACAACTTCCAATAAAATAAGCCACATCTTTCATTCCGCATCCACCACCAACATACTGAAAATCGACTCCTGCAACTGAACCATCTTTAGCAAAGCAGAAATTTGCTAATTTTGCGTCTCCATGAACAAAGGTTTTGTAGGTGCAAGAGTTCAGTTTTGCATCAATAAAAGGAGCGGCGTTTTTTAGTTTATGATCTTTCAAAACGGCTAATTCTTGAGGTCTAGTTTCCAAATGCCAATAAGTTCCTACTTCCCAAAGTCCAATTGGTTCTTTACCCAGATAACTTGCATGAAATTTAGCCAACCAAGCTAGGCACGCTTTGATTTCTTCCCAAGAGACCGAGCGTTTTCGAATGGGAAAACCAGATTCGTCTAAATCCTCCAATACCATCAGCACTTCATCACCTTGAGTTTCAACAGCTAAACAATGGGGCAAACGTGCAGAGCAATTTTGACTGAATTTTTCGTACCAGGTCGTTTCTACTTGATACGATTTCAGCTTTCGTTGATGACCAATATCTGAATTCCAGCCGCGCGGATGATTTTTTTTGTTGGGCAGTTGCACGTGTTTCACAACTACATCATTGACAGAAGCATTCTCTAATCCAATCCGCAAAATTTTTCCATAACCACTCCATAAACTTTGGATGATTTCTTTTTCAAAAAGAGAAGAAGCGCCAGTTTTTTGAAGAATGATGGATTTGAAATGATTGTTCATAAACGATTAGTTATTGAAAAGTATTTCTGAATATAAAGTTCCAATTCTTTCAATTCTTCAATTACATCAAGAACTAAAATGCTATTTAATTCACTTTTTTAAATCTAATTGCAGTACCGCCACCTTTAGGAAGATTTAATGTAATTGATGCAATAGAAGAAACTACTTGTTTTGAAATTTCAATTTTTGATGGATTATTTTCTAAATCAGTTCCTTCGGCATCAGCATAAATTTGTGCTTCAAATTTGCCTTCTCCTAAGAATCCTAAATCGATTTTTAAATTACGTGATTCTTCATTTGTTATGCTTCCTAAATACCAATCATCGGAAAGTATATCTTTTCGAACAGTCGTGATATATTCGCCAATTTCAGCATGAATTACTTTTGTGTCTTCCCAATTTGTTGGCACATCCGCTAAAAATTTAAATTCAGGTTTGCCAATATAATTTTCTGGTAAATCTGCCAACATTTGAATCGGAGAATAGAGAATAACATACAAAGCCAATTGCTTTGCTGCCGTTGTATGAACTCTTCTATCATTGAAGCCTTTAGTTTGCATTACATCAATAACTCCTGGCGTAAAATCCATTGGTCCCGACAACATTCTAGTGAATGGTAAAATTACGGTATGATTTGGAGGGTTTCCTTCGCTCCAAGCGTTATATTCCTGACCACGAGCGCCTTCTCTAGCCATCATATTTGGATAGGTTCTTCGCTCACCTGTGTCTTTAATGGGTTCATGAAAGTTTACGGTTAACTTGTATTTCACAGCTTTTTCCAAAACCTCTCTGTAATATTCAACGCCAAACTGACCGCCATGCCATTCTTTCATATTTAATAGGTCTCCAACTTGACCAATTTTCACGTCATTAATACCCATTTCTTGGTATAATTTCATTCCTTCATCAATTTGTTTTCTATAATTGATGATATTCGATCCTGTTTCATGATAGCCAATAATCTTCACATCATTTTTTTTAGCATAGTCGGTAACTTCTTTTAAATCAAAATCATCGGTTGCATCGGTAAAACTAAATTCGTGCATTTTATTTAAATACCAAGCATCTGTCCAACCTTTATTCCAGCCTTCAATTAACAAATGATGAACGCCCAATTTTTTACTCGCATCAATATATTCTTTAGATATTTTTGTACTTGCACCATGTTTCGGACCTTCCCAAAAGGTGTATTTTGAAATATGCATTCCCCACCAAATTCCAAGATATTTATAGGTTTCAATCCAAGATGTATCTTCTAATTTATTCGGCTCATTTAGGTTTAAAACGATATACGAATCAATTAAATCGCCTGCATTTTCACCAATTTGAATGGTTCTCCAAGGTGTTGTGAAACTGCTATTTGTTCTTACTTTATCTCCATTACTCCAAGGCATTAAATCAACTTCGAAAGAAGTTCCCGTTTTATGTGCAAACGTATAACTTGCATAGTTTTTTAAATCCGCCTCGTGAAAACTGAGATACAAGTTGCTGTTGCTTTTTATAGTTAAGGGTGTATGTACCGTATCTAATTCGCTTAACATTGATTTTGTGAACAAATGCTCATAACGATTGGATTTGTAAGCAGGAATCCACCAAGCTTGACCATCTTGTGCAAGATTAAATTCAGTTAATTCATCCATAATAATCAGTTCATCCTTACCTTGATTTGGATAAACATATCTAAAAGCAACACCATCATTAAAAGCCCTAAATTGAACTTCTAAGGTTCGTTTGTTTTCACCTTTATCTTGAAGTTTTACAGCTAGTTGCTTGTAGTTATTCCTAATAAACTGTTTTTCTCCCCAAACCTGTTTCCATGTTGTATCAAAAGCAGATTCTTGTATAGAAAGCACTTCAAAATGGCTTGCTAAAGAATCATTGTTTTTAAAAATAAATCCAAGTTTAGAAGGAAGAATTATCTTTGTTTCTCCATGATTTACTGCATAATTCGCTATTCCATTAGTTACAGTAAACATAATGGTGTTTTTCCCATCAGGAGAAGAAATGGAGTATTTATCTATACTTGAGCAATTTACTAGTGCAAGAAGACAAATTAGTAGTATGAGTTTATTCATTTAACCTCTTTCAATTAAAACAAATTCAGCAGTGTTCATCTTTAAGGTAAATTAATTCAATTAAGCTAAATTTGAAAAAGAAGTATATGATAATATCACTCGTAAATAAACTTTTTAGGTGTTTATTTGAGAAGTAAGTCTGCGTGGAGAACAGTCTTCTGTTCATAAATATCATTTCTGAACTGTATAATTCCTTCATCGCTTGTCCAAGCTGTTCAGTATAGAAGTAAGTATATCAGGCTGATTTTTTAATGGAATCGGTAACGTTTTTTTTGATTTAATTAGTTTTTTAATGATATCAAGATTCTGTTCCTAGTTTCAAGTTTGAAGATTGATTCAACTACAAAAAGTCGATTTAATTGGTTTGCACCCTTTCAAGTCGAGTAAAATCAACGATAATTTTGCTTAAAACTATTGTAAAGACTTAGCTCAAGATTTTTCCTAAAAATGATAGCCTAATTTAAGTGCGCCCCAAACAGGAGATCCGCCTGCAATATTTTCTAAGCTTATTCCTGCTAGTTCAAATCCAAAAGTAAACCCATTCGTACTCATATATTGTATACCTACCGGAATATAAAAGCCATTTCTAGGCGGTACGGAATTGAAAAAAGTAATTCTAGGAATATGTGTTAGGTAAAGCCCTAAATAAGGAGTCCATTTTTTTGTTTCTTGTTCTCCATTAAAATGATATTTAGCTCCGGCGAAAGCACCAATAAAGCCTGTTCCTACTTCAATATTTACGTTTGAGTTAACATAATAATCTACAGATGCCGAAAGTAAAAGGCTTGGACCACCAAAGTTAATCATTATACCAAACGGGTTGTTTATTCTTGGATTACTTGTTTCGATTTTACTTTCTTGAGCCATTAAAGAATTTGAAAGTAAGAGTAATAAAATGATGAAAAGCTTTTTCATAGTACCTTTGTAGTTTTAGACACAAATCTCGTAATTCCCATTTTGGGAAATAGATGTATCGATTTACGCCCTATACAAAAGTGTATATTTTTCTAAGTGCTAGGTACGAATTTCGGGCTAAGATAGGTTATTTAGCGTCATATCTATTCTTTTGAGGAAGGTATTTTTTTAATGAAGAGTGTTTTGCAAAAAGTTGATAGAGTCGATGTGCATCTTATCTATTGTGTAAATCGCCGATTTTTTAATGAAAACTATTTTTCGGATTGGACTCAATAATCTTATTTCAATACTAAATAGCTTTTTCGGATTCATTTTAGCTCTGATTTTTGTCTCTTTGATTGCATTCGGAGATTTATGAGCAAATTGAATAATGTTGGTGTTTAAGGATAATTGAAAATCAACTCGTTCAGCTTGAATTCGCCAAAAAAATATTTTTAGCAAGTAAACGCATTAATTTAGGCGAATTTTTATAATAATAGATTTGGATTAACTAGAAAAGGCAAAAAGCATAAATCACTAAGAACGTTATGAATTGGATGATTTGAATCCGAACTTCTTTGGAAATATCCATCTTACAGAAAAAAAATCGATAGTGATTGGAGTAAGGAAGCCTACTTATTTTTAAAATAGTATTTCAAGAACTAAACAAAAATCGATTCTATAAAGCATCTTTTTGTAGTCTTAATTGATTAAGATGTTCTTGGGCTTCATCAGATAAGCTATTGTCTAATAAATTAGTTTGTTCAAAAGGATCCGTACTAATTTTGTAAAAATATTCTGTTCCACTTTCTAAATGAATGAGTTTGTAAAGATCATCACGAATCGTATAACCATCATTTGCTGTATTTGTGCTTCCGAATTGCTCGCTATACATGAAATCTCGTTTCGTAGCTGATGCATTCTTAAAAAGAGGTGTGAATGAAATTCCATCTTGATATTCAGAAACGCCAGTTCCTGTAATATCAGCGATTGTCGCAAAAATATCTGGACCTTGAACTAAAGCGGATTCGGTTACATTGGCTCGAGTTATTCCTTTTCCACTTACAATTAAAGGCATATTTATTCCACCTTGAAAAAGTTTTCCTTTGGTTCCGTTTGACTTAAACGGAGCTTGAGCAACTTGAAGTGGAGTTCCATTATCGCCCATAAATAGTATGATGGTATTTTCTCGTTGTTCAGTACTAAGAGAGGACAATAAGCGGGCAATTTCAGTATCCATCGCTTCAATAGACGCGAAATAATAGGGACTAGGGTTAGCGTTTATCGTTTGTTGATTAGCGGATAAGGTTTTATCGCTAATCAGCTCTAGTGGCGGTCTGTGAAATGGAGTATGTGGTGCATTAAACGCAAGCCACAAGAAAAAGGGTTTCGATTGATCTTGAATCCAACTTATAGATTCATTTACAAAGTGAGTTGTTGTGTAGGTCGTAATTGTTTGCTGTGATCCACCACGTGTTTGTGTCCAATTGTAATAATCGGAAACGGCTCCATTGAAAATTCCGGAGTAATAATCAATCCCAAAATTTTCCGGTGCGTTTAAATTATTTTCAGAACTAAGATGCCATTTTCCAATTACAGCTGTTGCATATTCGTTTGATGTTTTTTCACTGATAAATTGTTGAATAATCGTTTCTGAATTGGAAAGATGTACAGTTTGTGGAGTTTGCACACCGCCAACTCCCGTTCTGAATCCATATTTTCCAGTTAACATCGCTGCTCTTGTTGGCACACAGACGGGATTTACCCAAAAGTTCGAAAATGTTATTCCTTCGTTTATTAAAGCATTAATTGTTGGAGTTGTCGCTTTAGTTCCGGTCGTTCCAGGATGCTCCCCAAACACATCCCAACCCATATCATCGGCGATAATAACGATAATATTGGGCGACTTGCTTGTTATTTCAGTCTCAGTTTTAGTTGTTGTTTCTGAACATGATAAAAGCTGGAATCCAAGTAACAAAAGAACTAAATAAAGATGGGGAAAGAATGATTTCATAATAGAACGTGATGGAATTTATGCTTGTCTTGAAAAAAATGAAAGTTTGAGCCTCCGGAAAGTAGTTTTCTGCAATATAATCGGCGATTTCATACTTGGGGAGTTGGCTCAAGTTTACATTATAATGGAGTGCCTTTGAATGCTCCAATATTATAAGGAAAATCATAAGTCCAATGATAATGGTATATCTCTATAATTTCGCCGTCCCAAAGTACGGGATGTGAATGACCATGACATTCATCTAAATCTTTTGAGCTGAGTAATTCGCCTTGTTCACCATAAGGCCCATAAATTCCAAATCCATCAAGCATATAACCCATTAAAACGGAATGACCAGAAGTGTGTGGATGAATGTGTTCTTGAAGATCTGGAGCAGGAAAGTGATAATGATAACGTTCGGTTCCATCAGTATGTCCACCAAAACGATCTAGCATTTCATGAGCTGCTGCATCGTTTCCAAGCGTTGAAGATCCATGATAAATGGCACTTCCACTTAATGAAATTCCAGAAGGTCCGAAGCCGACACAAGTTGGAGATGGTGCAACTTGTGGAATTGCTGGTAATGTGTAATTCACAACATGTTCAGTAATAATATTTGGGTTCCCATCATAACGATAAGCATCACTTCCTCGAGTAATTGGGAAAATTCCAGTTGGATGATCAGGTAAAGCATTGCCAGTAATGATTCTATTTCCTTTTCCATCAAGAGTTACTGAAAATTCACTTAACCAAGTAACATTTCCTTCAACTTGAGGTTTTTTGTTGTAATCCCAAGTTCCATCAGCATTTGTCCAGTCGCTTGCATCGTCATTTCCAGCGCCATCACTTGGAAGACCACAGAGCCACAAGGATAAAAAATCTGGCTGACTAGCGCCTCGATTTCGAATTAAAATATTGGTGGGAGCAACACCGCCAAAAGGTAAATGGCTTAAATCAGCGACTTCAGGTTCTATTTCATCTTCTGTTTCAGTTTTTTCACATGTTGAGAAACAAAATAAAGTGAGTATAAATAATGTTGATGTCATCAGTTTAGGCATGGTAAAATGTCGCTGATTCATAAGCATAAGTATTCCTTAAAATCTAGAAAGTGTTGTTTTTAAAGTAATCAATTAATCTCTAATTCTATCTTTAGAATAATTTAATAAGCACAAGCTTTAAAATCGAAATTAGCAGATAGTTGATAAGAGTACACGAAAATTCGAGTTTACCACTAATAGAGTCTGAAAAAAATAATCAATAACTATAGTTGAACTAGACTTAAGAATGAAAACTTCTCTTTTTACCCATTAATAGCATATAAGAAAAGAAAAAAATGTTGATAATAGTTGGACTATCAGATTTTAAATGATTTTTATTGCTGATTATAGGCCTTCTAAAAACCTAATAAAAAGAACTTTTTACTTATCGTTATTCGCCAAATTAGACGATTTTGTTATTATAGATTCAGGTTTTAGAAGGCTCTTATTATTGAAACTAAACTGAAATAAGATAAATGGATTAAAACCGACTGCGCCTTGATTAGCAATTCGATAAAAAGTATACTAGTAAAGAACAGAATTCGAGCAAATTTTGAGATAAGCATGATAGATTTACAAATTAATAGCAATCCAAGTGTAAAAGTAGTTTTTGAAAATTATCCTGAATCAGTTCGCGCTCAACTAATAGTCTTAAGAGAATTGGTTTTGGAATCTGCAAGAGAGTTGGATGGAATTTCAAGTCTTGAAGAAACCTTAAAGTGGGGTGAACCGAGTTATTTGGCAAAAAAGGGAAGTACAATTAGAATGGATTGGAAACCCAAAGCGCCTAATCAATATGCGATGTATTTTAAATGCACAAGTCGTTTAGTCGAAACGTTTAAAGTGGTTTATGGTGATTTATTTACCTATGAAGGAACCCGAGCAATTGTTTTTCAGCTAAACGAAGAAGTTCCTATTGAAGAATTAAAACAGTGTATAAAAGCGGGATTGAGCTATCATAAAGTAAAACATTTGCCGACTTTAGGAATTCTTTAGAACTTTGAAGTGAAATAGAAATTGTCGTATCGTATTTACAAAATAAATCATAAGCCCAATGATGGAGATCTTCCTTTTTCGGCTTTTATGGTTGATTGAGGTGTAAATAAAATGAGCATCAATTTCACTTATTAACTAAAGTCAATGAAATCGGCTTAAATCGAGCCTACTTTTTATTCAACAACGTTAACAAATGAATAAATTGTATGGAAACGAACAAAAAGCAAATAAAACTAGCTCGTTTGACAGGTGTTATTTACCTATTAATAATTATAGGTGGCTTGTATAGTGGAATCATGGTTAGGAATAATCTTATTGATTACACCAATGCTACTGTAACTGCTCAGAACATAATTGAGCATGAATTGCTATACAGAATTGGATTTTTAGCTGATTTTGTAATGGTAATTAGTGATGTCATAATCTCGGTTTTATTCTTCTTTTTACTGAAACAAGTAAATAAATCACTTGCCATTTTCGCAACCGTTTTTAGATTAATTCAATCTGCAATTCTTGGCGCTAATCTGATTAATCTATTTTCCCCACTCATTTATTTAAAAGGATATGCTGAAATTAGCACCTCAGAACAGGAATTACTTGCTAACTTAGTACTAAAACAATTACAAATATTTGAATTAGGATATTTAGTTAGCGGTGTATTTTTCTCATTCAATTGTTTTTTAATGGGCTATTTATTGTATAAATCTAACTTTATTCCAAAAGCTTGGGGCGCATTTATTTTTATTGCAGGAGTATCCTATTTCACAAATTGTCTCGTCAATTTTTTATTTCCACAATATGCCGATTTCTCACAATTGTTGGTTTTGGTCGGTGCCATTTTCGCAGAATTGAGCTTGTGTTTATATCTGCTTATTAAAGGCGTGCGCATCGTGAAAACAAGTTATTTCACAAATTCCATAGCCTAAACTCAAGAAGAAAATGTCATTAGATTGAATCTCAGTTCTTGAAAACTGAAAATCTTATGGCTGATTCTGAACGAACTAATTTAAAAAATCAATCAAATTAATAAGGCATAAAATGAAAGCAATTGTTTGTAAAAAAGAAAAAATAAACTCAAACTTATTAGTTACAGAACTTCCATTACCAGTACTTAAAAACTCCGAAATTCTAGTTAAAGTAAAAGCTTCAACTTTGAATACAGGAGATGTTGCTCGTATAAAAATGGGCTTAATACCTTCAAAAAAACCGATTACAGGTTCTGAATTTTCAGGAGTTGTTGAACAAATTGGAAGTGAAATCAAGGATTTTAAAATAGGCGATCAAGTATTTGGATGTTTAAGTTCTGGAGCTCATACCGAATATATTAGCGTGTCATTCAAAGATATAATCCTAAAAATGCCTAAAATTATCGATTTTAACGAGGCTGCTTCAATCCCCAATGGAGCTTTAGCAGCCTATTTCTTTTTACAAAAAGCAAAAGCAAGTGAGAAGAAAGAAATTTTAATTAATGGCGCAACTGGCAGCGTTGGTTCATTTGCTGTTCAAATAGCAAAACAGTTAGGACTTTATGTCACAGCGGTAAGCAGTGAAAAAAATAGAAAAATGTTGTATTTACTTGGAGCTGACGAAGTGCTTGATTACACAAATCCCAATTTCAAAAACCAAATAGTAAAACAAGATATTATTTTTGATGCAGTTGGAAAGTTGAATATAAATGAGTCAACAAAATGGTTAAAGAATGATGGCGTATTCGTTACAACTCAATTGAATGTGAACGTCGGTTTAGCCAAAATTTGGTCTTTATTTTCCCCATACAAAATTGTTTTTGGAATTGCGAAACATAATCAAAAAGACTTTTCCTTTATTTCTGATTTGATTCAGTCTAAGAAAATTACAACCGTTATTGATACGGTTTATCCAATTGAGGAAATCGAAAAAGCATTTGATTATGTGGAATCTGGCAGAAAAACAGGAAATGTTGTGATAAAATTTGCATGATTTCAGCAAATGATAATTAGACAACTAGTATTTACAAATTGTAAACAAACGTGGTTAAAACTACGCAACATCAGTTTATGAAACTAAATTTGAAACAATAAGCATTTAATACTATCAGCATGAAACGTGGAATTGTAACAGGTAGCAGTAGAGGAATTGGCCTCGCAACGGTTCAGCTCTTAAGTAAACAAATGGGAATGCAAGTAATAGGAAGTTCAACTTCTGGATCTCATTACTTAAACAATGAGAGTTTCACATGTTTGCAATTGGACTTGTCGAGAAGCGAATCGATTTCCGCATTTGTTCATCAAATTGGAGAAACTAAATTAGATTTTTTGATTAACAATGCAGGAGTTTTATTGGAAAACGATACTGAATCAAAAATCAATCTAGACCAATTAAAGCAAACTTTTTCGGTTAATGTATTCGGAACAATTGAACTTACCGAAGCATTATTGCTCAAGTTTAACGAAGGAGCTCATATTATAAATCTTTCATCGGAATGGGGTTCATTTTCTGATCCCGATTTTGATGCATTTCAGCCTCATTATAAAATGTCTAAAGCGGCATTAAATATGTATACAAAAATGCTTTCAAAACGATTGGAAAATAGAGGTATTTGTGTTTCTGCTTTAGATCCTGGCTGGACAAAAACAGATGTGGGAGGACCATCAGCAACAAGAGAAGCTAATGATTTGCACTAGAAGTTTTAAACTTAATGAGTAAGCCAATCGAAAGTGGTCATTTGTGGCGCAATAATAAAATAAGGAATTGGTAAAACGAACTCTAGTTTACTTCTTAGTAGCCAAGCGTTTACGAATTCGACTTAGAGATTCGGGTTTTACGCCTAAGTAACTTGCCAAATAATATTGTGGTACACGTTCTAATAGTTCAGGTCTTGACTCAATTAAGTTTTTGTAACGAGCTTCAGGACTTGAGATAATAAACTTTGACAAAATTTCTTGTTGTTTCCCAAAGTCAGTTTCCATGGACATGCGGCACAATGTTTCGTATTTGGGAACTCGTTTAAATAACTCTTGTTCATTTTCTATGCTCAAAACAGCTAATCTACAAGGCTCAATACATTCAAAATAGTGTGTTGAAGGAGTTTTGTTCATATAACTTTGCAAAGAAGCAACCGACTCATCTTCAATATAAAATTCAGTTGTACAGTCTTCTCCGTCTATCTCGTAATATTTTCTCACACATCCTTCAATTACAAAATAGGATTCTCTCGAAACTTGTCCTTCGCGCAATAAAATGCTGCCTTTTACAAACGATTTGATAGGAATTAACTCAGCAAAAGCTTGAGCTTCTTCGTCAGTTAAGGAAATAAATCTGGAGATTAATTCGGAAATTTCATTTTTCATAGTGCTAAACTGCGATTTAGAAGTTTGAAAAAGAGGTTATAAAAGTAGAAAATCGGAGTTTTAAAAAATTAGCTCCTTTGTATTTTGATAATTCTATCCAAATAAAACTAAATCATCATTTGTTAGTTTTACTTTTGGCTTGTCCAATTTTTTAACAGCATCCTGAACCCTTTTCTGGTCTTCATTTGATAGAAAAGCCGGAATTAAAACACTCAAATCAATCTTTAATAAGCGATTAATGATGACTAAATCTTTTAGGGTGAAAGGTTTAATTCCATTCACAAGTTCTGACATGTGTGTTTTGCTTTTGTGACCTAAAATTGATGCTAAATTCTTCTGTGTTAGATCAAGTTCTTTAAGCTTTTTTCTGATAGTTTGTTTTCGATTTTCAATAAATAAGCGTTCTACTTCGGCAATCTGTTCCGATTTTTTGCTTTCTAACAACTTTGTGTCGTCAATTTTATCAAGGTCGTTCCACTCTGTCGATTCATATTTTTCAATGATATCACGCAAACTATTTCTTAACTTTTTGAAATGTGCACTTTCTTTTGCAAGTAGTCTAAGTCTTTTGTCTGCATTTAGCGCTCTTTCATAGTCTAATTCGTTTGTAATTGATCTCTTTTCAACAAGCTTTTCTATATCAAAATCTGTTTTCATTAGTCTATATAACCGTTTTTTCTCAGCCATTTTTCAATGGTTGATTTGTTGTTTTTAAATGTCAATTCATATTCCTGATGGGAACCTGCCCAAAGAATTGTAGCTTCGCCATCATCGTCAAACTCGATCAATATTAGTATTCTATGAATATTAATATCGAAAAAGTAAAATCCATCATTATGAACACAGTCGGCATCAGTTCTAATTTCACTAATGCAATTTTCGCTAGGACTGAAATTCACTAAATCTGAAATGAGTTTATCGATTTCAAAACATAATTTTCAGTTGCCAATATTTTTCTTTTTAAGTTTTAAAATAAGTTTCTTACCAATTATTCTCATCTGATTGGATTTTCTAATGTATTAAAAAGTTCTGAAATAAACCGAACTTTGTTAGGGTGAAAATTTAGAGATTAAAAAAGTAAAACTCGTTTCAGATTTGCTAAATCCTTTTTTAGAAACTAAAGTTCTTTAGGAATTCCCTGAGTCAGCTTGTTTGTAAGTTCGAATTCTTTTGCTTGCTGTGCTTTTGAAGAATAAAAACAACAACATGTAATTCCTAAAATAAAAAAGAAATGCTTCATAGATTTTTAAAACCCTTAGTTAAACAGCTAGATGGTAAATGGTTTTTCTCAAATGGAAAAGTGTGTTCATAAATAAATACTACATAAAGGACAGTTTGATTTTTAGTCTTCAAACTAATTTCAAATTGTGAAATTTTTTAAGATAGTTGAGCAAAATCTAACCAAGATCTCAGGTTTTACACTATACCTAAACAATTCAAGGGAGTCGATAATAAAACCAAATTATCCATGGAATCCATATTCATCTCCATTCAAAAATCGCTATTTTTCAAAAAAAAAGCTCAATCCAATGACTGAAAAACGAAACGCCGCCCTAGAAATTAACTCAGATGAATTCAAAAAAATAGGTCATCAACTAGTCGATACCATTGCGGATTTTATTGCTTCGATTGATTCCAAACCTGTTACAACTGGAGAATCGCCAACTCAGATTCAAGCGCATTTAGGCACAAAATCTTTGCCTGAAAATGGAAGTTCTGCTGCTGATTTGATATCAAAAACGACGGATCTATTATTAAATCATTCTTTGTTCAACAGTCATCCCAAATTCTTTGGTTACATCACTTCAACGCCAACACCGATTGGGATTTTGTCTGATTTATTGGCTTCAACCGTGAACCCAAATGTGGGCGCGAATATTTTGAGTCCGGTTGCTACGGCAATTGAAAAACAAACGGTAAAATGGCTTGCTGAGTTTATTGGAGTTTCAAATTCTTATGATGGAATTTTAGTTAGCGGTGGAAATATGGCCAATTTAACCGCATTTTTAGCAGCAAGAACGGCGAAAGCTCCGAAAAAACTTAAAAATGAAGGTTTAGGAAAACTGGATAAAGAACTAGTTTTTTATTGCTCAAAAGCAACACACACTTGGATTGACAAAGCCGCAGTTTTATTTGGACATGGAACAAATGCCATCCGTTGGATTCCAACCAAATCGGACAATAGAATGGATATTGACATCTTAAAAAGCACCATTAATGCCGATTTAGAAATTGGAAAACAGCCATTTCTTGTAATTGGAAACGCAGGAGATGTGAGCACCGGAGTGGTGGATAATCTCGCAGAAATTTCCGCAGTTTGCAAAGAATTCGATTTATGGTTTCATGTTGATGGGGCTTATGGAGTTCCAGCTGCGGTAGTTCCTGAATACAAAAATCTTTTCAAAGGATTAGAAGAAGCCGATTCGATTGCGCTCGATCCACATAAATGGCTTTACGCTCCACTCGAAGCAGGTTGTACTTTGGTAAAAAATCCACAACATCTTATAGATACCTATAGTTCAAATCCTGTGTACTATAATTTTGGAAATACAGAGGATAGTGAAACCCGGAATTTCTTCGAGTTTGGCTTGCAAAACTCTAGAGGTTTCAGAGCCTTAAAAGTATGGATGGCTTTGCAACATATTGGTAAAGAAGGATATGTTAAATTGATTGGTGAAGACATTTCCCTTTCGAAATTGATGTACGATTTAGCGGAAAAACATAGCGAACTTGAAGCGGTATCTCAAAACTTGAGCCTTACAACCTTACGTTATGTTCCTGTTGATTATTCAGATAATGAAGCAAATCGCGAAAGCTATTTGAATAAGCTAAATGCACAATTAGTAAATGAACTTCAGAAAGGTGGAGATGTTTTTGTTTCAAATTCAGTTGTACAGGAAAAGTATTGTTTAAGGGCTTGTATTGTGAACTTCAGAACATCAGAAAGAGATATTCAAGAAACGATTGAAATTATTGTGAAAACTGGAAGAAGTGTTCACGAAAAGCTTCAAACGAAATAATTTTGAGCTTATCGATAGCTATTCATAGCGACAGCGTCCTCGCTGGTGCTTAAAAACAAAAGTAAGCGTCCACGCTTACAACAAATAAAAACTCAGAAAGATGTTTCAAGAGATTAAATGAGTCAAGGGTAAGAATTAAATGAAAATCAGAATTCTAAAGAATTGTATTAGCATAAAATCAAAGAAATAAAAAAAGTGAAACATTACATTAAACGAAGTCGTTCACGCGTTTTTTGAAAAAATCTTTAATATTTATCTTTCCAAAATGAAGTTTCGCATCTCAATCGCTTTTTTAACCATTTTTCTTGCCTTTCAATCAATTCACGCACAAGATTCCGAATCCATACTTATTGGACAAAAAAGTAAGATTCATTCCCAAATTTTAAACGAAGACAGAACGATTTTAATAAGTCTACCTGATTCGTATTCAGACACGACATCAAAAACCTATCCTATTCTTATTCTTTTGGATGGTTATGCTCATTTCAAAACTGCAGCTGGAATCGTTCATTTTATGAGTTACGAGCGCTTAAGAAATAGAATAATTCCCGAAATGATAATCGTTGCCATAGAAAATATAGATCGTGAACGAGATTTCACCGTTACAAAATTGAAAACAAAACGCGAAAATACAATGGGCGGAGGCAAAAAATTTTTAGCCTTCATAGAAAAAGAACTCATTCCGTATATTGATAAAAACTATAAAACGGAACCGAACAGAATATTAGTCGGACACTCTTTAGGAGGTCAATTAGCTATAAATGCGTATATGAATCAAAAGAGTTTATTTAATGCGTTTATCGCAATAGATCCAAGTATTTGGTGGGATGAAAAAACAACCGCAGAAAAAGTGGATTCGATGAAATCAGAAGCATTTAAGAAAAGATTATACATCGCAACAGCGAACCAAGGTGAAACTGGAATTGAACGAAATAAAAAGCGCCACGAACTTTTAGTATCCATGTTTGATAAAAAAGCCGAGGGAAAGCAGCAGGTAAAATTAGATTATTATGATAATGAAAATCACCGCTCGGTACCTTTAATTGCGATTTATGAAGGACTGAAGTTTTTGTATAAGGAATGAGGAATAAGATTTCAGATAGTAGAGTAGCGTTTATTTTGACAATCAATATTCTTATGAATTCTATACCTTTTGAAAATTTATCTAGCTAAGGAGCGGAGTTGTTAACTTAACGTGAAGGCTTATGTTATTTTGGATTAGTAATGTCCATTATTTCTTTAAAATGTTAATCAACATGCAATGAAGAATCATCGTTATAATATAAGAAACCGATTAAATAGATTTAATTCAAGGAAAATAGTTAATTATAGACTCTACCCAACTTTTAAATCGCGGACATTTTGCCATCATTTTCGGAATGCCTGTTAGTTCTGCCAATGCTTCTCCATCAATAGATTTTGCATAATCTTTTTTAATGGATAGAATTCTTTTTGATGGAGCTGTTTGTGGGCTGTCATTAATATCTTCAGGATTTGCAAATTGAGTTATTATTGAATTAATCTGAGTCAATTCTCGTGATTCAAAGACCAATTCATAATCAGTTGAGTCAGAGAACAAGAGCGCTTCAAATTCATGTAACTGAATATAGGGGATAAAGTTAGGAGGATTGCCAAAGTGCTGATATAATGCATTTTCTAACATTTTAACTTTGTGCAAACTTGATCCTGTTAAAATGTTTTTATTTCCAGGTAGTTTTGAAGGATATCCATAATAGTCTACAAGCGTAGTAACTAAAATTTTATCACTTGTACGAATGAGTTGCCCCAAATCGTTTAAAAAGCTGGAATAATTCCAATCCGATAAGCCACCTTTGTACTTTTTCCCAGATGGTTCTTTTTTGGTACTTACAATGATAGGTGAAATATGAATAGAATAACTCCATAAATACTCACGAAGAACATTATTAACAAAATTATTCTCAGTTATTCCCTCAACAAGTATGTTCACTTGATGCATTAGGGTGTTCCCCCAAACACATTTTTTTCCCACAAATCACCAAGTCCGTAATATTCGGTCCATTTTTCTAATTGACTTTCATTCAATCTACTGAAAACCGACGAATCATCTACTCTATCAACAGTAACGATATCTTCATAACTAAAGTGATTCATTAAGGTTACACTTTGTGTAGATACAATAACTTGACACCCATTTTGTGCCGCAACTTGAATCATATCAGACAGTTTGGATATAGCATGAGGATGTAAACCCAGTTCTGGTTCATCAATAATTATAGTCTCTGGCAAATTTGGCTGCAATAATAAAGTTGTTAATGCAATCATTCTTAACGTTCCATCTGAGAGTTGAAATGGGTACATGGGTTCGTCGCTGCCTTTGGCTTTCCATAAGAGTTGAATATAGCCATGTGCAAATGGGTCTTCTACTAAAATGAAATCATCAAAAAATGGCGCAATACTTTTTATTGATTTCACAATTTTAAAGTAATTCCGAGGATGCTTTTCTTGGATGTTTTTCAGGAAAGGGGCGATGTTTGCAGCATTTTTATCAAACCGCCAAACATCAATCATTTTTGACATGGCTTTCATTGGTGATTTATCGCTTGTATCATGAAAATGATACACTTCATAGGATTTTAAGCGGTCTTTAACATAACCACCAATTCCAGGGTAGCCTTTAAGTCTTCTTGATTCACTAATAATATCATCTAATGAAGTTTCAGGTAAACCACTTGATATGTTACTATGTTCATACCATTTTGCTCCTGTCCAATACCCAACTTTTTCTTCTGAAAAGTATGCTCGTTGAGTTCCAGAAGGCTCAATTTTGAAGTAATATCTATTTTTTTCCTTATTATTTTCAAATTCAATTATGCCCTTTAATTCGTTAATTGTTCTATTATTAAATAAAACCTTATCGAATCCACTTTGGGATGAGATATGATTTTGAAGATTTTTAGTAGCAATCTGTTTCAAAAAATTAAAAAAGCTGATAAAATTGCTTTTACCAACCCCATTTGCTCCGATTAAAATCGTAATCATCCCTAACTTGAAGTCTTCCAAGTGCTTAATAGATTTGAAATTTTTTATGGAAACGGAGTGAATCATGAGATATTAGTTTTCAACTGTCTTTTCTAAAATTACCATTCTAGCAATATTACCAGCAATTATAAAAATTATTATTGGATTTTGAATTGATAATTCAAACCTCCCAATTCCAAGATGTATAATAGTAATCTTCATTATTCCCATTATAAATAAATGTGTCGTAAGTCCACATATCGGTGTCAACTAAGTCTCCCCAAAAATTATTAGCTTTTTCAAATTTTGCCCAATCCAACAGGTTATTGTAGACAAAACTCGAGATTGAAATATGATTGGGACTTTTGCTCAAATCACCAAGCACTGTTGATTTATTTACTGCATTCCCAATCCAAAATAAATCTCTATTGTGTTCTCCACCAACACCTACTTTGGTACAAAGAATTTCCCCATGATCTATACCAATCCCAAAATTTAATTTAGAATACTTTTTAAGTAATTTATTAATACCGCTTTTATCGTCATCAATTGCAAATTTAATTTGCATTGCACATTTAACAGCAGTAGAAATTGTTACTTTGTAATTTCCCTGAAAAAAGATTAACGCACTATCACCATTAAAACTTCGAACATGTCCTTTTAAATTATTTGAAATTTTGACAATGGTATGAAAAAAAGCCATGTGTAGCTTTGCCACAGTAGTTTTATTATGAGTATTCAATACTTCAGTTGACCCACGCATATCAATATACAATGAAGAACCAGTGAATTTTAAACCGGTGTTGCCAAACGTAAGTTTGGTGTCATCTAACTTTGGAACATAAGTGACTTCTGATGTAAAAAACTTTTCGTCAAGAATAGATTTGACTTTATTATTTATATCTGTTAGTAAGCTCATTTAAATAAGTGATAAAGTTAAAAGAAATAATAAAAAAAAAATAAATGCAGCAACAAGTAGATTAAAGGTATAACCTAGATTTCTAGTTTTTTTTACCATTATTTTTGAAATTTCATACTGTTGGTCAATAATGTTTTTCAACATAATATTCTCGTCTAAAACTTGATAATCCCTTATTGTTTTTTCTTTTCCCATTTTTTCAAGATGTTCGAAATAGAAAAGAGAATACTCGTCCTTAGAATAGTTTTGAGCTAGTCTTGGTTTTAACACTTTGAAAATTGAACAATAAAAGACAAGCATCACAAAAAACAAAGTTATAAAGCCTGATATAAAACATAACCAACCAATTGTTTCAACATTTTGAAACGATATAAATTGAACTTTTTTTGAGTGTTCAAGAAAACTAGTAAGGATTAACCCTGCAAGGACTAAAGCAGCCCCAGCTTTTTGATCAATAAAGCGTATTAATTCTTGAATATTTTTGAACGATTCAAGAGCAAATTGGTTTTTTTCCATATTCTTTTTTACCCCCAATATGATTCTGTTGATTCTCCTTCACGCCATATATCACTTAAGTCCAGCTGATAATATGAATAATTTCCTTCACCCGGTTTACCTTTTACTTTGAAAGCTTTTCTACTTTGAAATGTATATGAATTTAAATCATTTTGATAAGCATTAGGCCCAATTAAGCATCTATTACCTCTTTTTTTAGCACTTAAAATTCGTTGAGCATAATTAATTGCAGGACTAGCAAACAGTTTTTGGGTACCTGAAAAATGACTATGAATCGAAGAAACTTCAATAGTACCGTATTCTATACCAATTTTTAAAGAAACACCTTTTGGAGCAAATTGAAAAACATCTGATTCTAATAAAATATATTCGCATAGCTGATCTAAATCCTTGGCTATTTTAACACATGCCATAAATACATCATCACTATTTTCAAGAAATGCTAATAAGGCGTCTCCCATAAAACCAACAACTTCAACATTTTGATTTTCAATAGCATCGATACAATCACTTAAAATATCTCTAGTAAATTGAGCAATTGAAATTGCATCTGGGTGATTAACTAATTGGTTATAACCATTAATATCAACAATCATTGCAAAAGCATTAAAGTTGCTATTTTCAGGGATATGAATACTCATAATATTAGTTAATTATGTTTAAAATTAAGTGAAAGAAAGGTTCGAAATTGTAATTTAGCTAATTCCATAATATGTCGAAATAGCTTTAATAATTGCACTTGTTCCTTCTTTAGATGCAATTTCAATAGTACCAGAAACTGCTTTCTCGGTCATTTTTCCTAGCCAAGATGATACTCTACTACCAAATGATTTATTCTTATTTGGTTTTTTATCATTTAGAATTGAGTTTTCTAAATCTTCAATGTCTTTTTTAGAAATTCCTAAGTTAGATAAAACATTTTTTAAACTGCTTAAATCATCTTCAATAACTAATTCATCTATCTTTTGATTAATATTTGATCCAGTATTAACAATATTTTTACTTCCTGATATATATGTGTGAAAATGATTCGTAACTGCACTTTCAGGTATTTTTATTAGATCAGTTTCACTTATAACTAATTCTGGGAAAGATTCTTCCAATTCTAATATGAAATCTAACAATCTAGTTCTGATTGTATCTAAAATTCCATGTACTTGTGGTTTTGTAATAACCTTTTTAGCATCAATTAGAACCATATCTTCATATATTGTAACATTGTGTTGTATATATGCTATTAAATCAGCTGGCCATTTTTCAAGAAATGAATTTGAATCACTTTGCGCCAAACTTTGAAGTTCACTAACACTTTGTCGAAATAATAGTTTGTCAGCATACTTCTGAATCAATTCAGGTAAAACAATGATTGGGATAGTTGCATTTTTTAATCCGCTACCAAACGGACCAGAAAAGTCACCGAAATTTTGTCCTATAGCTTTTCGGTATTTGGGAATTTCTATTTCGTCAACTTCGTAATAGCCGTTAAGTTCTCGATGTATCCAATCTTTAAGTGCTGAGTTTTTTAGCAATGAAGCAATAATTTTAGTTCTTCGTAAAATATCCGCAAGATTTTTAGACGAATCAGTTATATCATTTTTTATTTCTTGAAATAGTTTCATTTTATTAAAATTAAGTTATAATGAAATATGATTCTGAGGTAAAATTAAATAGCAGTAATAAAAAGCTGTTGTCATTATTTTTTAACAATTGAATATATACCTTAATAGGCAGTTTCAATTTTACTCTGATTATTTCAGAGTGCATAGTTGTCTGCTGAATTTTTGGTAACTATTCTAACGAAATCTTGAGAATTCAATTTTTATAATTCAATCATTTTAAAAATTGACATATATGTTCTGAATTTAACTTTATGATTATTTTTGCTTTAAAATAATTGCTAATTAATGAAATCTATGTTTAAACTCCAAACAATGCAGTTAAATTAAACTATCATTTTACATTTCCAGAATTGAATCCTTATCAGGTACTCCTTCATCAGAAAATATCCTAAAAATTTTAATCCAAAACTCGAATAAGAAATGTATCATTACTGGTCAATTCAATTAGTTTAAAAGCGTATGAATTTCGAAAATCACATCACTTTAGAAAATAGCCGAGTTCGATTAGAACCGTTAAATGAATCGCATTTCATGGAATTACTTCCAATTGCGGAAAATCAGCCGAACTTATTGCAGTTTTCGCCTTCACCGTTTGGAAATGCTGAAAAACTGAAAGAAAATATCCAGCAAGCGATTCAAGGCAGAATTGAAAAACAACGTTATCCGTTTGCCATTTTTGATAAACAAAAAAATCGTTTTATTGGAAGCACAAGCTTTGGCGGCATTTCTGTAAAGGACAAACGAATTGAAATAGGCTGGACTTGGCTCGACAAAGAAGTTCAAGGCTCAGGAATCAATTTTTATTGCAAACATCTTTTACTTAAGTATGCGTTTGAAAATTTAGAATTTGAACGAGTTGAGCTAAAAACCGATAGTAGAAATCTTCAATCAAGAAAAGCAATTGAAAAAATTGGCGCAAAATTCGAAGGTGAATTTAGAAGTCATACGTTAATGCCCGATGGATTTAGAAGAAATACGGTGTATTACAGCATTTTGAAAAGTGAATGGAAAGAGATTGAGGATTCGGTGTTTGGGGAGATTCGTTAATAATTGGAATGGTAGTCCGATCTTAAAAGTCGATTTGACAGATTTTACTCTTTCAAATCGTAATAAATCGCCAATTATTTGATGACAATTACTTTTCATAGTTAGGTCAAAAGAGAGACGCGCAAAAAAGAATTCAATTCGATAAGATTTGAGGTCATATTAGTAATTGAAAATCGACTTTTGGGAATGATTAAATCTCAAGCATGATAAAGACAAAGAAATTTAATTATGCATTTATAAGGCTATGCTAAGATTGTACTATATCGTTACTATTTAAAAGTTTATATATTCAATTATCCTTAGAAAAAAATTTACACTCATCAATTTAAGATAGTGGAAATGAAAAGTATACGGTTACATGACTCGTTAATGATAAAAAATGGTACAAGATTAACCCTACAAATAAGTTGATGGTGAAAAGTTCTTAATGATTAATGAAAAAAACTGATTTTTTACACAGAACTTTTGAGAATTAATATTGTCTAGCTGAGGTTAAGAATGAAGTTTTTTAAAACAAGTACAAAAACACAAAAAATAAAATAAAATGAATAAATCAATATTAGGAATTGCGATAGGATTCTTTGCAATCGGCTGTTCTACACCTCAAGAGGTGATAAGAGTTGAATCTCAGGTTCAGGAAGTAAAGCAAATTGTAAACAATGATGAGCAAGTATTAAAGAGAAAAGTAGCAATAGCTCGTTTTTCTAACGAGACTACATATGCCAAAGGCCTTTTTTATGACAAAGCAAACGATCCTGTAGGGAAACAAGCTGTAGATATCTTGTCAACAAAATTGGCTTCGTCTGGTAAATTTATTTTATTGGAACGCCAAGATCTAGACTTAATTGAAAATGAGTTAAATCTTACAGGAAATGCAGGACTCCAAAAAGTTGGAGCTGATTATTTAATCATTGGCTCAGTTACCGAGTTTGGTCGTAAAAACATGGGAGACAACAATGTTTTTTCAAGAAGTAAAACCCAAGTAGTTCAAGCTGGAGTAAGTATCCGATTAGTTGATGTAGCAACCGGTGAAATAATTTATTCTGAAGAAGCGAAAGGTGAAGCTGAAACAACGAGTAAAACCGTTTTAGGTGTAGGTGAAAGTACCGATTATGATGCGACTTTAAGCGATAAAGCCATATCAGCTGCTATTTCAAAACTAGTAGAGAATGTGATTAATAATTGCATGGACAGACCTTGGAAATCTTTTTTCTTGTCTTACGACGAAGATGGAATTTTAATTTCTGGCGGTAAAAGTCAAGGTTTAAAAGTTGGAGATATGTATGATGTTTACGAAAAAGGGAAGAAAGTGAAAAACCCGCAAACTGACATGCTTATTGAGCTTCCTGGTAAATTAGTTGGGAAAATTAAAATTGATGTAACTGCAGGAACTAGTCCACAGAGTGAATTTTCTATGGTTGCCTTTACTGAAGGCGATATCGACAAAATGAATTTAAATAAGTATTACATAATGGAGAGCAAATAATGAAAAAGGTAATTTTTGGTCTAATTTTAAGCTTAATAGCAATTGGCGCTTGTACAGGAATTAAAACATCAACTCAAGGTCTAGAGAATGAATCATTTCTAGAATTTATAGGCAATCCTGAAAACTATGTAGGAGGAGTTCTTGTAAATATTGATAAGAAAACATCATTCATGGCTGAAGTCACAGAAAATAATGCAGACATTACTAAAGGGAAAGTGTATGCAATCTCTACTGGGAAGCATGTTATTTCTGTCTATTATAACGATAAAGTAATCTATCAGAAACAAATCTTTATTTCAGCTCAAGAAACTAAAAAAGTGCTATTACCATGAATAGAATACTATTAGCGTCGCTAGGTGTTCTCCTATTCATGGGATGTGTACCTCAACAAACTTTGTATTCATGGAATAATTATGAAACCACAAGTTATAATTATTTGAAGAATAGTGATGAAAAGTCAACTCAAGAATTGATTGAGACCTATAAAAAAATAATAAAAAAACAAACAGGTATTAGAAAAGTTGTTCCACCAGGTGTTTATGCCGATTATGGTTTTCTTTTACTTCAATCAGATATGAAAGTGGAAGGAATGGCAATGTTACAAAAAGAAATTGAGTTGTATCCTGAGTCAAGAATATTTATTGAAAGAATCCTTAAAATTTTAGAAGAATGAAAAATATCTTTGTAATTGCGGTTTTGGCGCTACTTTTTGCATCGGCATGTGCACCTATTTCAACTATAAAAAAATCGGATGCTTACAGTGGAATGTATGCAGAAAAACCTGTTTCCATTTTATTAATGCCTCCAATAAATAGAAGCACCAATGTTGATGCAAAAGAATACTTTCATTCAACACTAAGTATTCCATTAGCGAATGCAGGGTATTACGTAATTCCTACTTTTCTTTCCATGGAAATTCTAAAGAAAGAAAGTGCTTATGATTCAGAACTCTTTCTAGATGCACCTCTTGCTAAGTTTGGTGAAGTATTTGGTGCCGACTTAGCTGTATTTACCATTATTCATAAATGGGATAAGTCTGGAATAGCTGCAAAAGTTAATGTTGAAGTTGAATATATCTTGAAATCGACTAAAACAAACGAAATTCTCTATACTAGAAGAGGTGAAGTAATCTATGATGCTTCAATTTCTTCTGGTGGACAAGGTTTGCTTGGGGCAATAGTAGATTTTACAGCATCTGCAATAAATACAGCAGCAACAAAATATGTTGATGTTGCAAGAGCTTGTAATGCCTACACCTTTAAAGATTTACCAACCGGAATCTATAAGTTGGGATATGGTAATGATGGAAATGAAATTGCAGGGTTGAATCTCTATAGAATTCAGCTAAATAAAAGTTATAGGTAACTTTAACTAAAGATCGTATTTAAGGTGTTTGGATTTTTAATAATTCAAATGCCTTTTAGTTTAACTCGATACTTTTAAAAAGTATATTTAAAAAAGTGAATTCTGGATGGGTATCATATCCTATGAAATGATGAATGGAGAAGTGTGGATAAACGAAAATCTAACCAGTTTTGGGGTCACAACTAAGGATTCTTTTGAATATGTTGAATACACTTGTGAGTAAACGTATCTTTTTAAAAAGTCGTTCAACTTAAAGTTTTATCGTGAACCTTAAACAAATACTACAAACACCACATCCATTCATTTTTAATCGAAATAGTGTCATAATTCCTTTTGTTGTAACAGTTCTAGTCGTTCTGCTTTATAGACCGTTTGAATTTGCCGCGTTTTCTTTTTTTGAATTAATTTCTTGGTCTTTACTCTTTGGTTTTATTGTTGCGCTTACGGTGTTGCTTGTTGTGAAATCCCTTCAGAAAGGGTTTCCTAATTTTATGCTGGAAGAAAATTGGACAATTGGAAAGGAAATGGGATTGGTTTTTGGTGTTATCATTTGCATTATGGCTGCCTTTTTTATCTTGTTTTATCTACAAAATCCAGAAGTTAATCCATTACTTTTGTTTAGGGAAGTTTTTGTTAGAACAAGCTTCATCAGCATTTTTCCCGTTCTGATTTTAGTTTTATATGAACAATATTATCATCAAAAAATGAAGAGCCAAGAAGCTCAATCTTTAAATCTCGAATTGGCTAATCATCATGAACAAATGAAAGCTTCGTTTAATTCTTCGTTACAAAAAGAAGCAAAAGAAGAGAAGTTGACTCTGAGAGCAGAAAATGAAAAAGTAGCCTTGTCTATTGATCCCAAAAGTCTATTGTTTGTAAAATCGGATGCCAATTATGTAGAAGTATTTTATCTCAGTAATCAAAAAATCCAAAAAGAGCTCATTCGAATTCAGTTAAAATCCATTGAAGAACAAATTCCCCAAACAAACTTTTTTCGATGTCATAAACGATATCTAGTTAACCTGAAACACATTACTAAAGTTAAAGGCAACGCAAGAAATTTAGTTTTGGTGCTTGATTATTGTGATGAAGAAATTCCGGTAAGTCGTAGTAAATCAGAAAAATTACAAGAGCTTATCCAATCGATTTAGGAAAATAAGAACGTGATATTCCCATTCCTACCGAATACCTGACCATTGCTACCAAATAGGCTTTAGATGCCAATTTAAGCCGAATTTTACTTCTACATTTGCCTGATCAATCATTTAAAACCAAATTTTCAGGCAATAATGAACATCATC
>Ga0210025_1001331_pt1 | contig 27148 bp, 20 predicted proteins | sample CryGeyme20150102_FD_183989 | JGI IMG/M metagenome (GOLD analysis project Ga0210025, IMG submission 183989) | Groundwater microbial communities from Crystal Geyser aquifers in Utah, USA - Crystal Geyser metaG 2015-0102 (SPAdes) (version 2) | ecosystem: Environmental > Aquatic > Deep subsurface >... | reverse complement strand
TGCTTAATCGATATAACATCATGCACAGAGACATCAAGCCCTAAAATATCTTCTTCAGCAATGGGAAAGTCAAATTGGGAGATTTTGGATTTTGCAAGGGACTCAAACCTGGAGAACACATGGCCAAAACCATGCTTGGGTCTCCTATTTATATGGCTCCATAGGTTTTGAGAGGATAAAATTATTCAATGAAAGCAGACATATGGTCCTTGGGAGTTGTCCTATATGAAATGCTATTCGGTGTATGTCCCTATTAATCAAAATCTATCGCGATGTTGATAAGTCATATCAATACAAAGGAAGTATCTATGCCAACTGATTCTCACCCCATTTCATAAAAAACTGAGCAGTTGGTAAGGAAATTATTGACCAAGGATTATTTCAGAAGAATCAGCTGGATATAATTGTTTGCCTACAAAATTGATGAAGAAGGTAACTTTGTGGATGCTGAAAGTGGGCCTAATACTCCTTACTCCTCTAATAAATCATTTTCTTCTATCAGGGATGAGGGTGATATCAAAGCCATCGATCGAAGTATTGGATCAACTAGAAAAAAATATGATTCAGTGACCAGAGAACCCGCTCGAAAATTTTACTCCGAGAAATATATGAACTTAGTCAGTCACCCTGTCATAAACTCAACCATCAACGGGACATAGAGGAAAATAAGTATTTTTAATGACAATGTTCTGTAAAAGAAAGAGGATTAATCTAAAAGTCCATAATACAAAGGGAAATAACCAAGCAAAGATGTTCTTAAGATATCTGAAGTAGACCTCAAGAGAAGAAACCTTTTAAGCCAACACTAAGAATGCCTGGTTATCCTGAAAGAGGCTTTGAAAAAATTGGAGAATAAAAATAAAGAGCTCTTAGCTGATGTTTATCTATCCTTGGTGAAAATACAGCATAAGCTAAAGTCGATTACAGAAGAAATTAATGTGAGCTAGACTGATCTTTTGGATCTGGCTAGTCTGGTAAACTACGAGGTTATACAAATCGACCGACAGCTGATATAAACAAAGCAAGAAATTCTCAGGAGGAAAATGAACATCCCCAGCATACCAGCTAATCTTCACAACTAAAAGACACTTTTGGAAAATCGTTTTAAGTTGAAAACATCTAAGTCTCTGGATGAAGCCCCAGAAGTTCGAGATTTTTGGGCTTTGTGTACCACTGAAGACAACTGAACTGAATTGATATTGACCGATTTTTTATGTTTTTACAGCAAACATTGTATTATTGGCTTCTGATAGTTATTCATAGATCATAGTGCCTATCGTCTGCTCTCAGCTATTTGTTGAACTCGTTGGCCTCTTCTCTCTTGAGACATTCTTCGATAGCTAATCTTCTGTAGACATCGAAGAAGGACATAGCAAGCCCACCGACAATGAGCTGGGGAATGAGACTCAAAGGTCCTGAATCAAAATATTGTTACGTGACGTGTGTGCCCACCTCATGCTTCTGAATCCGTAATGTCTGATCATCAAGGTGAAGATTGCTCCCATGAAAAAGGAATCGTACATGATAGTTTATATGTTAATTATAGTTGAATGAGTTAGGCGAAAACACAGCAACAGCCTCTAAATAAACCCAAACAATGGCAGAATTTTATAGCTGGGCTAGTAGCTGGCTTCATCTCAGTGACTGTATGCAACCCCCTCGATATTGCAAGAACCAGGCTCAATGCCTTAGTAGATCAATAATTATTCAGAATGCTCCGAGTCACAAAGCTCACATCGGCAAGTATACTCACTTTTCCCATGCAATGAAGGTCATATGGAAGGAGTAAGGATTTAAAGGATTTTATGCGGGTACACCCTTTAAGACTTAGGATATCATACCAATGTAGTCGCTATACCAATATTCCATTCCCTTTTTTTTCCCATCTACGAAAAAATCAAATAAATGGCTCTAAATAATAACTACAATCTTTTTCAGGCCAGTATGGCAGCTACCACGGTCGCTGGATCAGTTTGTAATGTCATCACTAATCCTATCTGGATAGCACGAACGAGATTGATGACACAGTATCTTCATCATGAAGACCATCATTACAAAACAGAAGCTCCTTTCACAGTCGTCAAAGAAATGTATAAAAAAGTACTTGGTTCTGCATTAAGGAAGGATTTCGTTCCCTCTTCAAAGGGTTGACAGCCTCTTTGTTTTCAGTCAGCAACGCTATCATCTATTTTGTCATTTACGAATAAATGAAAAAGGCTCTCGGAGCCACGACAGTCTGGAATATATTTTTAGCGTCAACAGTCTCAAAGGGTAAGTACTGGAATATGTAGTAATTGCCTCGTCAGCGACATATCCATTTGTAGTAGTGCGAACGGTAATGTTCGACAGCAGAGGCCCAGATAATGTCTTAAAGTTCATGGATGTTGGTCGGCACATAATAAAGGATCACGGCTTTTTCGGCTTTTATGCAGGCCTAAAGCCAGATTTGATTCGTCTGATTCCCTCCAACGCCATTGTTTTCATAGTCTACTAGATTCTTAAAAAACATCTATGATTATACTCTATTTTTATTATCAAGCCTCTATCATATACTTTGCCTTAGTTGTTAGCCCTAGCAGTCTCAAGCAACTTTTTAAACAAATTTCAATAATTCTTTGGTGTAGAATTGGAGTTAACTGTTTTGTAATACGCTGAAAGTTTTCAACCAAAATATAGGAAAAATATCAAAGAAAACTGCTATGAACCTCTTTTGGAAAGGGCTCAAAACCTTTTGAACAGAGCCGTTCTTGGTGAAATACTTTTCTTCTTGGTGTATTTTTCTTTGCTATTAATAGTGATGCTCTCCTTAGAAGAGGGTTTGGAAGTGTCTATTTTGTTGCTGGCCTTTGTTGAGTTAAGCAAAGTTTTCCGACTTGACTTCTACCAGATTTTCTGATTCTTCTTTCTCAAATAATCGACGATTATTCCGAGATCCTTTTTACTTTCCTCCAGCTCTGCTCTTAACTCTGAAACTTATCCTTCTAATACTTGATTCATCTCATCCTTTTTTTATATCTCCTTTACCAGATTGTCCCTCACTTTTTGAAATTTGGAAGTCAGCTGCTTTTGAGCCATTTCGATTTATTGGATTTTCTTCTGAATATTTTTGAATACAGCCGTTTGGGTCGATTGAAGAAAATTCTGACTGGATATAGATTGTATTGAATCGAGCTGTAACACTTTAGAATCGTTTTTAGTACTTGCTCCTTCGTTGGCTTTTTATTTTCTGTACGATTATGGCTTGGAATTCACAGAAATCGAGCTTATTAAGCTTTCCATCATAATATTATAAATCAGCGTTAAACGGGTCAAATAAAGTAAAACAATCACCTCTTGAGCCATATCAATTTTTCGTTTCATCGGGCAAAGATATTGCATCTTCTTGCATGATATCTGTTGGGGTTGACTGTACTTTCCCTGGCAGTCTATCGATAGCCTATAGCTATTATTTAATCATTGATATTTTTTGTTAGGTGACTCTGCGTTATTATGTGATCTTTTCAACCACTTCTTTGCAATGAATGTGCTCAATCTACAATTTCTAATATTTCTTCTTCAAATTGTCTAGCTATTTGTTTGTTCTGTCCAAATTATTGAATGCTGCCTCTTTCTATAAATTCTTCTTCAAAATTTCGTTCTCAATCAAAAGATATTTTTTCTCAATCATAGACTTATCGCTTGATAAATTTTAGATGAGATTTCGTAGAACTACTTCATTTTATTTCAAATACTCGTAATCTTCGCTTATGAAGATAAGTTCTTTGTTTTTTCGAAGTAGCTCACCAAAAATGACCTGGAGGAGGTTGTAGAGTTCTCCAATCTAGTGATACATGTATCGAGACAAGCAGTAGAGCTGAGCAGTCCATTACAATTGTCCAGATTTGCCTTGTCGATACTGAGTCAAATCCTACTTCAGCTCCTGTAGCTGTCGTTCCATATTTTCACGAAAATATTGAAGATCCTCAGGCATGGAGAGATGAAGAATATTTTTGAAAGTACTCTATATCTTTTGCTCTACCTTCTTGAACTATTCTTCATTTTTCAGAGCATTTAAGTTGAACTTATGATCTTATTTTTTCTCATTAGTTTTGATATTTTTCTACGAGTTGAACCAATTTTTCCAGCTTAGTCTTCCTTGTTTTTATTTATCTTCCTGAATATCTTTTTTGCTGAGCTACACCTGCTATTCTTGCAGAAAAGGAAGTATATAGGTCGCAGGTTTAATTCTAAAGTGGAGATACTTGAATGCATTAGTTTTAATGTTTTCGTTGGGAAACAGTTCAAAAATTTTCTCATAAATTTTGGCATTTCTGACCCACTGATTTTGTTGTTTCTCTTGTTGGCGTTTAAAATGAGAAAAAAAGAGTTGAGGTAGTTATTTTTTGAGGGTTTTGTAATAGAACCTGCTGCTTTTGTACAAGGGAACAATATCTTTGATAGACAAATAATTTAGAATTTTCTGCTTGAGCTTCCCATAGTAAAAAATATATTCCAGCTTCAGGTGATCAAGGTCGACTATTTTTTTCTTCTCCGCTGTATCAAGATCATCTGTCAAAAATTTATACTTCAGCTCAATTTAAGCTTGCCTGGATGCCAAATGCTTGTTGGAGGTTACTATAGCCTATATCTAAGCCTGTAAATCAGAATTTTTATCTTCTAACGAAACTATTTGTGATTTTGCTTGATTTATTGACTATTTAAGTTGTTGATTCTCAGTTTGTAAGACTTCAATTTGTAGCTAATACTATTTTTCTTGCCTTTCTTTTTCTTCATATATTTGTGTCACTTGTTGACTGTGGCTCTCCTGGAGGTTGCCGATGATGTTCTGATGATTTCCTAGCATGTTTTTGAACTTTTAGTGCTCAAGTAGCTGCTACTTAACCTCATCATATTCCCCTCTTAGTTGCTCAATGATACTCATCAGACCTTCAATTGTACTGATAAGCTCTTCTAATGTTCTTTTGAGCATATTTTCATCCTAACTGACTTCGTACTTTGTTTTCAAAATATCCTCAGATGCCAAAAATTGTTTGGTTAGATCTCGAATATGTTTATCTATTTCGATTCTGAGCTGTTTGATGGTTTTTTACTCATCCTCGTCTTCATTCGCATGTTTAGATATAAACTAAAATTTTCCCTTCCCTTTCAGGTAATTCCACATGAATTGCCTTGATTAATAGATTATTATATTCAGAGGATCTAATGATATATGCTAAGGAAATCAATCAGAATAGCAACTGGGTATCCACAACTCTGTAGATAGTCTACCTTCCGTTAAACAGGGGGCTCAAAACAAGTTCCACTGGAGTAGTGTTGACGTCAGACTCCTCAACTAATCTGTTGACGAAGTTATCGTAGTGTTCCTTGTAGTCAACAGTGTTTCTGCCATAGATTTTGCTTGGTTCAAGGTCAGGTAAAAATTCGATTCCTCTTCCGTCAAAAGTATAAACATAGGCATTAATGACCTATCCGTTGAGAGAATCGTCACTAAGGAGGAGATGGATGCTGTAAATATATTCTCCTGTCTCGGATTCCTTGCTCTTTTCAGTGTTATTATCTCTGTCGTATTTTTTGAGGGCAGCATCAAAAGAAGTGCAAACATCCATGACCTCACAAGTAACGCGAACTTCGTCCTTATGGTCATCTACATAAATTTTCAGTTACCTTTGGAGAACAGTTCCTTCAGGCTCATCTTCTTGATCTTTTTCGAGGCAGCAACCACTTTGGTCTCAATTCTGGCTCTTTTGGATTTCTTTACGGTGGTATCAGGAGTTGCAGAGAGCTTTTCCCATTCTTTGGAGTCATAGGAGAGCATCCAAGATGAGATCTCAATGAAAAAGGTGTAGTCATTGCCAGTGAGGTTGCAGATTTTGTCCTCCCACTTGTAGTCAGCAACACTTCTAATTTTGTAGACTCCAGGATTGATACTTCTGGTGTAGTTAAGAAGGAACTCATCCTTATCATTGGTAAGTCTCACTCTGTAGTGGTTTTGTAATTCAACAGTTTCGATGACTCTGAGGATCATGTCGAAGTCTGAGGAAGTCAATTTTTGTGCAGTTTTTTTGCCTTCCTTGAAGAGAACAGGAACTTTATGCTTGCTGAAGTATGTCTTGGAAAAGGCTCTAAGAGCATTGATTGAGTTCAAGATTTTGCCATCTTCATCGTCAAGTCCTACTTTTTTGTCGATGGGACTATAGTTGTTGGTGTCAGGTCTGCCACTAAAAATTCTGAAATATGACTCATCATTCTTATAAACCTTTTTGGCCTGCAGCTTGTCATTGTACAGCTCGAACTTGAAATTATTCAAGAAGATGATGTCACCAATTTTAAGGTTGAGGGTAAGATCTTCTTTTTGGTTGCTCCAGATGTAGACTTGGAGGGGTTCATTCTGGTTGGAAGCGTCGATGATTTTGAGTTTTTGGGTGAAGTCTCTGTTCTTTTCGTATCTGTAGGCACCTGATGCGTCGACGATGAGTCCGATGGTGGAGTGGAGCTTGTCTTACTGTCGGGATTGCTTATCTTTTTCATGTTCTTTTCTGGCTTGCAGGAGGGAGAGAATCTGCCTGTCTTTGTGCATAATTCTTGAGAAATATATTGTAAGTGGATTTGAGCGGGACACTAACAATTGATTTTCATCCAATCATAATACAGCATTCAATATAGTCTATCAATTAAGTTTAATCATGCTTCCGTTCATATATTACTACCCAATCACAAACCAATAGCTATATCTTTTACCCATCCATAGAATTAGAAATAACTAACATTCGATAAGACTATTCTATCGCTCTATCTTGTCTTGAGTCTCTAGCAGCTTTTTTTTGGAGTTTTTCTGGTTCAATAATTCAGCACTGTACTATTTCTCTATTTAGATTTTTTTCCTCTATATTTCGAAAGCGATCTCATCATGTCTCGTTAAGAAAGTGGAAGCAAAAAAAGAAAAATGAGCTATTAGTCATAGTGCTGAGCACCCTGGGCTAAGCTGAGTTAAGCAAAAAAAAAAATAAAGTGATATTTTGAAGGCATTTTTGGGTTCAATCATTGTCTGACTTCAGTTGGGATTTCCTTGAACTTCACGTCAATCTTTGAGTAATCAACCATGAAGTGTTTTTCTCCCTGAATGAGGGCATCTTCGAAGGAAGTTCCGATAAGTTCCTGGGCCATAACTCCTTAGTATCGTGTTGTGGGGTCACCAATATAGCAGAAGGAATAAATTTTTATTCCTGAGGGACTCTTTCTCAAATATCTGACATCAGTTTTCAGGCGAGCATCGCTATAATACCCTCCATACCCTCCATACCCTCCATACCCTCCATACCCTCCATACCCTCCATATCCTCCAACTCCATATCCTCCATACCCATAATACTGGTCATGGTTTTAGATGATCGTAAGACCTAGGATCACGAAGAAGATGGTAAAGAGAAGAGCAGTGAATTTACTCATTCAATAAAAATAAAAACAATCAATACCTAATAGAGTACAACACTTCTATGATGGTATTAGTCAAATACACTTACTAAACTTGCTCATTGATTTCTGATGCTTTGCTATTAGAGTATGATAATATGATAATATATGATAGATATAACTATACCGAGGAGCATTCACAACATTTCTGCCATTCTGTTTTATATTGTTAGTGATATTGTGTTCTGTAATAATGTAACAGTTGGCTTTATCATTATACGATTTTTGTTAATTTTATTTAAGAGATCTCCAGCCTATTTATAGTCAATTGATATGTACCACCAATAAAACAATTCTCCACCCAGAAATTACGGAGGAAATATCTCCCTCAATGGACCCTCAGGACAGTTCTCCTCTAATGGCCCCCAACTCTCCTACCAAGGTCAGCAGCCTCAGTTGGGAATTGGACAACAACATCAACAAAATAGCACCTCTTTCAACAGCTCCCTCGGAGGACAAGGAGCCTCGCTGAGCCTCAATGGGCCTGGACAATACTCGCCATAGCTGCATCAACACTCTAACTCTAATCAGTTCTCAGGACAAGGACCTCAGATCAATGCTAACCTTGGTGCAAATCACCAATAATTCGGAGGCCCCAGCCAATTTTCAAGTCAAGGAAACTTCTCAGGACAAGGACCTGAATTCAACGCAAATTTCAATGGGCCTCAAGGTCAATACGGTATTAATGGTCCTGAAGGAAATTACAATATGGGCATGAATCATCAAGATAATTATGATTCAGGCATGCTTCCCACCACTTCGGAAGGAATCAGGCAATTCATCACAAAAAGACCATACACTCAAACTCTTGACTTTGAAGATATCACTTACTCACTCATTCCCAAAAAACAAAAATCGTTTGTGATGACTCATGAAAGATTTTTGCTTCTTAAGGGTATTGAAATACTTGGATACGCCAGATAATTCCCTTCCAATCAACATCTTCCATTCAATTCTCTAGCTGAAGTTCCCGCTCCAAAAACTGTTGTTCCTCTCTCAGGAATTGACAAGGTATAAGTATTGGAGGATAAGTTAGTTGTGACTCATGCTGACCAGCAAAAAACTGTTTGGGAGTTCATTTGCCCTTCCAAGAGATGTGCCATCGAGTGGCAGACTAAAATAAAGGAGGCTATCGATCTCTTCAGAGAATTCCAGAGCAGTGGCTTCCAAACCACAACTGAATTCTACAGATTCAAGAAAGGAGGCCTCGGAAGTGGCAATCACTTCCAATCTTCCCCTCCTCCCATCGAATCTCCTCCCAGAGATTTCCCTAGACTTGACCCCACTCCTCCTCCTCAAAATAATTTCAACTTTAGAGTTAACCATGATGATGAAGTTAGCCGAAGTGTTTATGATAACTCAGGACCCAAGGTGAGCCCTACAAAGTTTAACTCTGACATCAACTACAACAATCAATTTTCTCCTGTGAAGAATCAATACTAAGTTAACTATCAGCTTAACCAACATTCTCCTCAGCAGCAAGGCCTAAACGTGAATGCCAACTATCAAGGAAGCGTTGGTGGAAGTACATACGGAAGCAGTGGAAGAAGTTACACTGTCAGTAGCTCAAGCTCTTTGGGCAGATACCCCATGGGTATGCCCTTGGGAGGCCAGCAACCTGTCTTGCAGAGAGGATATTCTAACAATCAACAGAGCTCAAACCTAGTCAACGTCAACAATACTGGTGCAAGCTTCAACAACATCCCTAATTATCAGAACAACAGAAACTATTGATTGTCCATCATTTATCATCATTAATAGCATAATTATGAGAATTAAGTCATCCAATAAAATTATCTACCTCAATAAAATATCAGTCTTAAGCTATGGACACACATCACTCCGGAAACAATCGTCTATATGGAAATCCTAATCAGTTTTCGCATCAAGGAAACTATTCAGGGCAGCAGCAGTAGTTCAATGTCAATCTAAACAATCAGCAAGGACAATATGGAATGAATCAACAGAACCATTTTGACTCAGGAATGATGCCAACTACTCCTCAAGGAATCAGAGAGCAAATTAGAAAAGGACCATACACTCAAACTCTTGACTATGAAGATCTTACCTACTCACTCATTCCCAAAAAAATGAAGACAATGTGTATGACTCATGAAAGATTCCTCCTTCTCAAAGGTATATAAATATTTGGCTATGCTCGAGAATTACCTGTAAATCAAAATTTACCCTTCCACTCCTTAGCTGATGTTCCTGCTCCTAAAACTGTCATTCCTCTTTCTGGTATCAACAACGTTGAGGTGAGAGAAGAAAGATTGATTGTGATACATGCTGATCAGGAAAAAACAGTTTGGGATTTCCACTGCCCCACAAAAAAATGCGCTATCGAATGGCATCAGAAACTCATGGCGGCTATGGATTTGCTGAGATAATTTCAGAACAGTGGGTTCCAATCGACAGCTGAATTTTATCGGTTCAAGAAGGGTGGTGTTTCACACTTCCAAACTTCTCCTCCACCTCAGTTCTAAAATCGTCCCATCGAAGCCCCTAGACTTGATCCCACACCTCCTCCTCGAAATTTCTCTAATTATCATGATGATGAAGTGAGCAGGAGTATTTTCAATTCAGGACCCAAAGCTAGTCCTAACCAATTCTCAACATTCAAATCTGATACAAACACTAGCGACTATTACTCTCCTGTCATCAAGCCTAAGGAAATCTACAACTAGCAGAACAATCAGCAGGTACCACAGCTAGACCTTGGCAGCAAATGTAGCCATTGTGGAAGTACTATTGGTAGTCAAAGGACCTACGATCTGAGTCACTTAAACTCATCAGGCAGATATCCCAAAGACAGTGAAATAGGAGGACGAAGATTACTTTTAGAGAGAGGATACTCCAATGGAAAGCTTCACAATAACATGGGAAACATGAATTTTGGAAGCTTCGGAAGCCACAACAGCAACCTAAATTATCAGAATAACAGGCACTTTTGATGAATCAACCTTTTGATTTCTTAAACTATGAATCACAACATACAGCAATATTGTTGAAAACATTTTTTATTAAAGAGTTTCAATAAAATTATCTTTATTTATCAAGATCTCAAGTATCATGGATCCTAACTACTCTTACCAGACTCCTCAAAGATTTCCCAATGACATCAATGCCTCCAGAGGACCTCAAATGAATCTCAGTGTTCAGCCTCCCAATGGCCAGTTCAACCTACAAGCCTCATCCAACCAACAGCCAGGACAGAGTTACAATTTGAACGTTCAAGGACCCTCCTTCAATAATGGTCCAGATAACATGGAAGTTTCAGAAAGACCTCCTTTCTCTTCCGAATAAATAAAATCATACATCAGGAAATATCCCTACACTCAGACCATTATGGGAGAGTAAATTACTTATTCGGTTCTTCCAAAAAAGCAGCAAACATTCGTCATGACTCATGATAGATTCCTGCTCCTCAAAGGTACTGAAGTCATCGGTTATGCTCGATAATTTCCTGCCCAAGCGGAGCTACCTTTCCGCTCACTTGAGCAAGTGCCAGCCCCCAAAGTAGCCACTCCCATCAGCGATATAGAGAAAGTTAATGTGGAAGACGTGAGACTGTTCATTCATTTTTCTGGATAGTCCAAGACGATTTGGGAATTTCAATGTCCCACCAAAAAGTGTGCAATGAAGTGGGCCCAGAAAATTGAAGAAAAAATGATGCAAGTCGGTCGTGGGTTCAGTAACAGATTCGGATAGATTGATTCTCCAACCAGAAGAGAAAACGTGAATCACATTAACACTTTCTTGAATTCTAATAACGATCTGCCTAATCAGAATGCCAGCATCAACTTCAATGCCAACTTAGGAGCCAGTCAACAAGGAAATTTCAACAGATAAGCAAACATTAATAATTTAGGACAAACAACATTCAATCCTAATTTTAATGCAGGTCAATCAATTAATAACAACAAAAGTGTATTCGAGAATAGAAGAGATCCTATTCTCATCGAAAATAGTCCTCCTTCTCATCACAATACTCCCAATTTGAACATGAACTCAACCAGCAACAACTTTTCTCATACAACTCAGCCCAATAGCTGGAACGTCGATAACAACTATACAAGTGGAAGTTTTGGAGTCAATGCTAACTTCAACAATGGAAACATGACATTTAGTAATGCCAATACTCTCGGCAGTAATATCAACCATGTCAATGACAAAAATTATTTTGAAGGAGCACATATGTCGAAGGTAGAAGATTTCATTGCTAGTCGTCGCTTGGAGAGGTCAGGATATGAGCCTAAACTGCTACGATCGAACAGTGTTAGCAAACTTAATACAATGGAAAAATAAAACATCAGAAGAGACCTGATGAAAATGAGAAGAAACTGGATCTAGGAGCTTTTGGGGGGACAGGAAGAAGTTTAATTGCTCATTGATTTCAAAATGTATGTCCAAGCACTTGCATCAGTTATCGTAACCGAACTCTATGTTGCCCAGAACGAAAAGATTTTCCCAGCTCAGCAGATCAACCATTAATATGCATCATTTGTCTTAGACGACGTATACCTTGAACTCTACTTTTTTCATGAAGGAATTGAGGACAAACATCCTAGATTTATGCAGGCTGCACTTGAGTTCAAGAATCTTGATTATCTTTTATCAGTAACTCGCAATGAAGGTAGCCTTAAAGTTCCCTTTATGATGCTGTTCGAGTATAAGGGATTCTTGGGAATGGCTAGAACCAGATTGCCTGAAGATAGTCCCATTCGCAACAGATAATGCTACAACCAAATTAAAGTCAGAGACTTTGAATAAACTTCTAGAATCAGCGCTGACACTCTGCTCAACTAAAATACATGCAAGATAGTCTCTTACTATAGACGGACCCCGATCTCCACAACTTCTTTCAATAACGGTAATGTTTACTTTGTTGAGAGACTTCTCTAACTTCTTCCCCTTGAGAAGGAGGTTAGCAATCAAACTTAAGTTTTAAGGCCTGAGCTTTTGCAGGAAAGTGCCTTTGATAATACAGTATTCAGGAACAAGTACAGCACTGTGAAAATGGACGCAGTTGGACAACTGATAGATCAAAAAATCAATCAGCTGATCAAGTTTGTTGAAAATGAATAATAGTATTTCACAAATTCTAGAGAACTTGAAGAAATGATTCACTTGAGTGGTCTAAACATGAGACATTTAGGAATCATGTACCAAAGAACAAGACTTAATTGGTTCAAAAGAATTATTCAAGCTTAAATTGTGGCTCGTTCTCTCAAAAATCTGTTTAGAAGAGATATACAAAATTGTGTGATGATTCAAACCGAAAGAAACAAAAGTCGGGAAAGACAAGAGGATTACGAAAAGAGAAGAGTCATTAGTTTCTTGAATGTTGTCTTTGGAAACACTCAAGATACTGCTCAACTCTGGAAGAGAATCAATAGAGTTTGCCAATAAAGATTTGGAATCGCAGTCTCAGAAGCTGATATTACTGGAGCCAATGTTCCTTTCCTAATGCAAGCTCTTCAAACTCACCTGAAAATAGTGCTTAATGACAGTATTCATCGCAAGAGACACTTTGAGTCAGCTCAAACTTTCGACCCAAACGATTTCAAGAGGTTCGAATTTGATACAAACATCTATAGCTTGGATTTCACTGATTTATTCGAAGAGATAGAAGAATGTCTCGATTTCAACACCCCAGAATCTTTCTACAACCTCAGTTCTATACTGATCAAGGAAACAAGTAACAGGGTTCCCGTCATTGATATGCTTAGGAAACATCCGATTCATGAAAGAATCAGTTAATTCTTGCTGAATTTCACATCTCCTGAAGAAAGCAAAGAGCTCTATTCAAGAATGGAAATTGATGCCAAACCAAGCAAGTTCCTTTACTAAAGCAAACTTGCAGAAATCAAATGGTACCTTAAGTCAAATCGACACGATTTACTACAGCATCCTGCTTCTTTCATATACGAGCACGGTAGAAGATGGTTGGGATAAATTCATCCTCTCTTCACTCAGGTCAGCAGATTGATTGCATCATACTTTTCTGATAACACCCAGCAGTTCCAGCTCGCTCTGAAATATGCTCAAGATTCCCTTGAGATGCAGCGAAGGATCTTCGGTGGAGACAGTGAAGCTTTGTGGAAAGACTACTTCTTACTTGGAAAGATCTACTTCATGAACAAAAATATTGAACAAGCCATGAAGTACCTTTACAAATCGAGATAAATGGTTAGATTGCAAGATGTTAGTGACTATGAAACTTTCTCAGAGCTCAACATTCTCCTTTGTAAAGGACATTATGGAGCCAGGCGTTACAAAGAAGCATTCAATACAGCAAAGGAGCTCTATACAATGCTCAGAAATCACAGATAATAAAAATCTCTTAGCTTCCTTTTGGAAAGTGTGGGTTGGATGAGACAAGTGCTTGATATCACTCAAGATCATCAGCAGTTCTTCCACTTTTTAGAGACTGACTTCTCAAATTTGATCAAAGTGTTTGCCTAGTACCCTTCCCTCTTGATTTTGGCTATCAGAACAGTGGCCTTACCAACTCTTAAGAACGCCATAGCTAAAAGTAGAAATGGAATGAGGATCAGGAGTATGATGGAAGAGCTTTCAAAATTAACTCAAGCTTCTCAATCAACTTTATCCAACTATCTCAAAGATAAGATCATTGCAGGCACTTATCCTCGAAATTTCCTTCTTCAACTGAAAGACCTTGACAACATAGTTGAGGAAGTTTATCAGACAAACAATCTTCAACGTTGGAAATCTTTCTACCAAAACTCGAGCCAGTCAGTTTTGGATACAATGGCAACCGTTCAAGTGAACCGCAACTTTGAATTTTTGGCTAACTTGACAGCTCTATTCAACTTATTCGGCAGGCAAGTCATGGACGATCTTGAAAGAAAATGATTCTTGACATTTATGAATTATTCAAAGTGCACTTATTATTAATGCTTTTGCTTATTAAACTTATTTTGTCTATTAAAATTGCTGATGACCATTCTCGATATTTTCAGAAAAGATAAGCGATACTGGACACATGAATAAAGAGAATAAGTTTAGCTGTTCTTTATGCTAACACCCTTCTTCCAACCTTATTACGAGCATCAGGATTTTGATACAGTAACTGGGTTTAGCTTCTATGCCAAAGTCCATCCTTCTGAATAACTAAGGCTTGCTTATAATAAAAAATCAGAAGTTATCATACTCCTTAGTGGATAAATTGAGCTTTTTAGGCAAGCTACTGGAAAATAACTAAAAAGAAGCAGAAAAAATAAGGAAGAGATCCTTCCAGATCATTTTATCAAAGTCGGAATTTTTATCAACAAACCAGAGGTTATTGAGATTCGCTCTGATGCTGTCGTCAGAGCTAGGGGAGGCTCATTGGCTTAATTTTTGTTTGTACCAACAATTCTTCATGAATCCTATGTTGCTATGGTCAAAAAAAGAAGAGTAGATGCTGTGATGGATAAATTGCTTAAAATATTTGAATGTGTTCCTATCGACTAGCTTAAGCATCTGGCTGAGTCCAGCTGTGTAATCAAAGAATACAAAATGAACAACTACATCTATCAAGCTGGTTCTACCCTAAAAGCATGTTATTTGGTGATCAAAGGAAATGTCAAGGTCGACTCACCCGGATTAGACACCAGGAAGATGCTGGAAATGATAATAGTTGGGGAGAATACTATTTTTGGTTAGAAGGATCTAAATGAAGAGTTCAGAAGACAAAATGCAATTTGCTGTTCTGCCCATTGCCAAGTCCTCTAAATCGAGAAATAGTAATTATTGGCTTATGTAGAGCCTACAACAGATTGGTTTCACGAAACCCCAAGCTGAACCCTTCTTACGCATAAAGATTAAAAGAAGTGCAGCCAACAAAACATAAAAGTTCTGTTTAGCTCTACACAAAAAAGTTTCACCTTCCTAGACTCCAAAGATTTAATTCTCACGTGAAACCTGAGGAAGAGGATCGGATTTAGAAGAAAATAGTACAGAATTGTCATATGCTGATAAATATTTCTCCGAAAAAAAGGTCAAGCTCAGGTTTTAGGCTACCTGAAAATCTAGATAGAGATTATTCAGTGAATGCTTTTGATAGGAAAATGGTGATGTTCGAGCGTAGAAAGAGTAGCAATGGGCAACTTGATCTATCTAATAAGTTATTTTGATTGAATGACATTTTGGATTGAGGCAGGTGCCAACCTACAGATAATATATAAATCTACTATAGCAAAATGAATTTCAACGAGCAAATGACGATCATCAGGGAGAGTATGAGGGCCAAAAGAATATCGAAAGAGGGTAAAGTACGCTTTATTTCCCCATCGGTACACTTCTGATTATTTTAGAAATGGAGGTCAATCATGTCCAAAAGTCTCACCAAGTTCAAGACTAAAAACATTTTCGACGATAACCTTATCGAAGATCTTATCACTATCATCGATAAAATCCCTGAGGAGAAATTCGTCTAGGCTACTCTTAACCTAGAACCTTTTCGACCAGCTTTTAAATTACAATCAAAAAAGGACGATAAAACTTAGAAAGGGCTCAGTGGTCGAGTAACCACAGTTTTAGAAAGTCCAAAGATGAAATATAAGCATACCATCACTCGATTCAAACACAGTGTTCATGAAAGATTGATCGATAGTGATATTGAAACAAAATCTTAGAGCTATAAGAAAAGTGTCTTGGAAGAAATGATATCACTCGTGACTGAAGAAAAAACTCTAACCAGAGAGTTTGAATCAAAACATCACCCCTTCAGAAAGGTTATTGAACAGTTTCTATTTTTATTGGAGAACAAATATAAAATGATTATTGATGCTCAGGAGACTGTGGATATTGAAAAGACCCAATAAAAATTAGTAACTGATCTGAGCCTACTTCAGGAATTTATTGTCAAAAGCTCAGAGCCATATCTCAATATCTTCAAGAGCTAAAATCAAGAGGAAAAATAAACATTTCAGATCAAGCTCACTGCTTTCATCAGGCAATATGTTGAGAAAAACGAAAGGATCAATATCTCAATCAGAAAAATCATGAGAGCAGCCTGTAAAAAAAGCACTTTGGTCAGACAACTAACAAAAAGGCTTCCAGATTTTGCTGAAATATAAGACTTCGAAATTCCTGAAGAGTTTAAGATCGGCGGCTGCTATGCTCACTCTATGAGCACACTGATAGAGTTTGCATAGACATCTACTTCTCTATCTTCTCTTCAAAAACTTCGTGAGTTCCGTTAATGTCTTGGTAAAGATCTTGAATAACACTATAAAGGAAAACTCCCTGAGAAGCTACAATTAACTGCTGAAACTCAACTCTAGATTATGAAATATGTGGTAGTAAAAGTCAAGACCTTCATTTGTTAAATATATGCACAACTGAAGTATCTGGAGGTGGTTTGTGGGTAGGAAGATATGTCCTACCGCTACGACGATAGCAGTTACATGTACGCGCAGCTGTCAGTAGTTTATGAAGCACTCGAAATGGACTACTGTCAACAAATTTCTTCTTGATCTTCTTCTAATATGTTCTCTATGAATTTCTTAAATTAGCTCAATTTATAGTAATATCCTTATGAGGTTTGGCAAAAACTTCGGAAAGATAGTCATTCCCTAATGGCGAGAATGCTACCTCAATTATCATATTCTCAAAATATTCATCGCCATCATTAAGTCGACCAGCGAAGTGCTGCAGGATTGTGATAGTGCCATTGAGCTATTCGCATCAAATTCAAAGCAATACACTGATCATTAGCAACTGATTCCCTGGTACAGCGAGGAACTGAAGAGCATCAAAAGATAGCTATTCATGACTCTTGAAGAAGCCAATCGAAATTTTTATCAAACTTTAGACAAACAAATGTAAATCGTACAGTTGTTTTACCAAATGAAAGTGTTGTAAATTGAAGACAGATATCAGGTCATCCACCGACTACAAGAAAAGTCTCTCAGTGGAGAAAAATATTCCCTTTTTCTGACCTATATTGAATACGTCTATGTTTAAATCAGCTACTTGACCTAAATGAGAGAGGCGAATCTTGAAGGGGAAAGAAAAATTATAAAAAAACACAAGAAAAATGCCAAGAAACTATTGCCAACTCCTGAGCCTGACCATTAAAAGATAACGAGAATGGTCCGCATTGAATAATACTATGTCAATAAGATATAAGACCTCTATGTGTAACAGAGCAAACAAAACAAACACATTGAAGGCAAAGATGCCAGGGAGGCTCTGAGAAACATGGCTCAGAAGGCTTCAATCGACGAAAAGGAATACTTCTATATGGGAAGTGGTGTAGGAGCCAGCATCGTTGTGCTGGGAATCATGTGGTTTATCATGGAGTATCAGGGCTTCAGCATTTAAAATAACTCAGTCTTCGCAAGAGATTTTCCAACCTGGAGAGGTGTCGCTATCTATATTCTTTACGTTTGGGTTATCGGTTTCGATATTTACTGTTTTGAGACTTACAAAATAAGCCATCGACTAACCTTCCACTTCAACGATCATCACTACTCAACATCAGCTGAAGTTTTCCGTTTAGCTGGACTCTACACTTCTATTTTTCTGGGTACTTTTTTGATTTACCTTCTTTGCATCAGTTAGATTTTATTTCTACCACAACCACTTCGCCCTCAATATTTGGTCTTGATCATCTACATTTCGGCATTTGCATATATCCTAACTCCTTTCAAAATATTCAACCACACAGGTAGAATGTATGGTTTCAGATTGCTGCTGAGAAGCATCGCCTCACCTTTCCTTGGAGTTGACTTCCCAATAGTATGGATGACTGATCAGTGGCAATCTTTGATCACTCCTTTACGTGACGTAGCATACACAATGTGCTACTATGCCAGAATGGACTTCGATCATCCTGAAAAGGAAAATCCATGCGCCTAAGCTTCAACTTTTGAGGTGGCCCTATTAGTGGTTGTTGTTGCTATTTCTTACAGAATCATCCAGTGTATCAGGCTAGGCTATGATTCTGGACAGTACTGGTGCAAACCTCATATGTTCAACACTATCAAATACTTGTTGTCTCTTTCTTCAGCTATCTTAGCCTACATTTCCAATAGCGACCCTTAACTGATCATCACGTGGATCACTGTCTCCACAATCACAACTCTTTACTCTTACTATTGGGATCTCAAAATGGATTGGAACTTGCTTGAATGCAGCGACAAAAGTATCCTTCTCAGAAAGTACCTGACTTTCGCTCCTGCTAGAAATTACTACATCGTTATTGTGCTGAATTTCATCATGAGATCGGCCTGGACCATGACTCTTTCACCTGCTATCATTGCCACCTTTGGAGACAAAAATCTAGTGACTTTGGTTACTGGTTCAATCGAGATTATCAGAAGAGGCATATGGAATTTATTTCGTGTTGAGAAAGAGCATCTTGCAAACTGTGTAGAATTCAAAGCCATTCCAGATCTCAAAAAACTCGAAGATAAGTTACAAGAGGACATGATAACTGAAAGCATAACTAACGTAAGAAACAAGGAGCATGCAATGAACAGATAAATCGTCAAGAAGGAGTTTTTGGAGCTGATAAAGAATAAATTAGAATGGAGGGAGATCGATGAGGCCTCCTATAATGAGAAATATGAGAAGAGAATGGTCGGGAATATAGAGAGTGCTAGAAAAGCTATCAGGTAAATAATGATATTTGCAAATAAGATCAACTTGAAGTGGTAGCAATGATCTTTTTAATTGATTTCGTCTTTTTCTATTGTATGGATGAATGCTACTTGCATCTTTCAATAATAATCCTAAAATAATAACTATTAAAATTATTAGTCAGGAAGGATGTCCAACATTCGGGATCTTCAGAAATTGAAAAACCATCGTTTCGTGCAGCCAACTAGATAACTACCGCATCGCATATTGAATCCAGAGTACAGCAACCAAAATTATGAACCTGTTTCGACACAAATTCACAACCACAAGATCAACAAAAACACTCTCTACTACAAATAATCAATCAGGGTTACTCCTTCCAAACTGATTCACAAAAGAGGGGCCAGTTTTGGAACGCCTGATGTTGCAGAAAGACATACCTTCAATTTAATTCAAAATCCTAGGCTGTCCATGTATATTTAACTCTATTCAGCTATAACTTCCCCCTGAAGCTTGATCTTCACACTCCCACCAAGGAGTTTCACTATCAGGATACTCTAGATCTACCGAAAACTGATCGAAAAGTCAAAAACAACTATGTTTATTGCAAGGAAATTCACCCCGACAAACGAGAAACTATCACGCATAAATTTACTCATAGTCAACATCCTCATTCATAAATGTCTCATGCGGCATTCACCAAGATCATGCCAGTAGGAAAGGGAGGCTTTGGAAAGGTATGGAAGGTATAGTACAAAAGGAACAAGCATGTCTATGCTATGAAGTTGATGAGCAAGGCCAAGGTGATCAATAAAAAATCAGTAGCTTCAGTTATGAATTAACGTAGATTTCTGGCAAAGTTAAGTCATCCTTTCCTTGTTAATATGGTCTATGCTTTTCAGGACAGAGAACATCTCTATCTCATAATGGACTACCTAGATGGAGGAGACCTGAGATATCACTTGGGAAACCGTCAGTTTTTCACCGAAAAATAGACAAAATTCTTCATTGCTAACATCATTCTTTCTCTTGAGTATATGCACAGGCACAAAATCATTCACAGAGATCTAAAGCCATAAAACCTCGTATTTGACTCGCGTGGATTTCTGAGGCTAACCGATCTGGGTATCTCTAGGGAGCTGAGAGAAGACAACCACCAAGATACCAGCGGAACTCCTGGGTACATGGCACCAGAGGTCATGCTTAGAAAAGCACATTCATATACAGTTGATTATTTTGCGCTTGGAGTAATTGCCTTTGAGTTGATGATGGGCAAAAGACCATATCAAGGAGCAAATCGAAAATAAATCAAAGAACAGATCTTATCGAAACAAGCCAGCATAAAGGTCGATCAGCTACCCTACAAATGGTCTCCTTACTTCATCGATTTTGTCAACAGAGTACAAAATATTTAATGCAGCTGCTGCTCCGAAACCCTGAACAAAGGTTAGGAAATAATGGTATTGAGTAGATAAAAGAACACCCCTGGCTAGCTGAAGTGGAATGGTAAAAAATGCTCAACCGAAAATTAAAATCCCCTTTCAAACCTCTGGTATGATTTTACTTAGTTTAGAGCATCGAGGAGGACTATGACAACTACAAAGAACAAATAAGTTAGGACACTGTCAATGAAAACGAGGAGGAGATAAATGTTCTTCTGAGGAAAAGCGACACTCAGGAATTATTTGAAGGGTACAACTTTGAAAGAACTGCTTCCTTTTCGACCTCTAAAAAGACATCGTTCTCGACCAATCATACGGAAGATAATGTTGGCCGTAAATGATGTTTTAATAATTATCTGTGTAAAAAGTGCAGAAGGTGGGGTTTGAACCCACGCCCTTTCGGAATAGAGCCTAAATCTACCGCCTTAGACCACTCGGCCACTTCTGCTTCTCTAACCGACTACTGCCTCGCTCTCTCTTCACAAGTAATATATCTAAAATCATTTAACCATCAGTCCTCAATACTGAACTCTCACAAATGAAACAATATTTTATTTGTATTCTTCTCTGCAATTTATAGCAAGTAGGTAGCTGTTGGTTTTTATTTGATTTAATGTTTTTGGTTAGTCTTCTATTGATTTTTTGAGGGAGTTGAATATTATTTTTGGTATAATGGGGTATGAAAGACGATTTAGCATATTTGAGATATAAATAAATAGAAGCATAGTTTTCTAAATGAAAAATCGCAAGCAGAAGGCTCCGCAGAACAAAAGAAACCATATACTCACCTAACAGTTTCACCAGAACGAAATGAGTGCAGCTCACCTTAAATAGCCCTCGACTCATACAAAAATTTCCACTAATTGTACCATTTACTCAACGCTAGCCAACCACCAATCTCACTAAAAACGTAGTAAAACAAAGAAAAATGGAAAGAGCAACTCGAAAGATCACCTCTATGAAGGTCCCTCAGGTCAGACCACATCCAAGTCAGTCCGAAAGAGCAAAAAGTATGAACTACCTTTGAAGCATGAGGATAACAATTTATCAAATGGACAGGTCAGTTATCGAGAATACTGTCTCGTGGACAATAATTTTGTACCTATCACCGATGACAACCATCAAAAGATACTTGATGAAATGCTTGCTAAAACTGCTTCAACCAGTCTGGATAAAACCTACTTTAGTCAGACTAACAAGCAATCAAAAGAAAAATTAAGAAGAAGATCAATCAGCAGCGAAAAATCAGTTGCTTCTGTTCAAAGAAAAATATCGACTCATGATAAGTCTATATCAAATATTCACGAGCCAGTTGAATTGATCAGCACTCTTGTGGAAGCTACTGTTGATAATACAGAAATAGGATCGCAGTACTCTGAAAGAAAGGGATAATAAGAAGAAAAGTCTAAAACCAAAAAAGAATAAAATATGGCATCAATGGGTCAGGAATCTCTTTCAGATATATTTTTTAAGCTAGAATTTACTCATCTTGGTGACTAACAATCCTTCAGTCATCTTAGTTCCAACTAAAAGGAACATTTTACCCAACTTCTTGAGGCTGTCATCTCAAAAATGAAAAACAAGGAAGCTGCTAAGGCAAAGTTGAAGCCAATAACATTTGAGGAGTCAGGATTCGAGTCAAGACACTCTTCTCCTGAGGATAAGTCTCCAAAGCAAGAATTGATCGAATAAAAGCTAGAAGGTCTGATCATGATGCGGGAGTACATTCAGCTCAACTACATCTAAGATCCTACAAACTACGGAGACAATAAGGTCAATACTAGTCTTCTTTCGATGCTTAACTTTTTGGGACATCTCTTTTGCCAGATTGAGCTGAACTATGCAGAATAATTTGTCTATATGATCAGAAAAATGTACGGCCTGACCTTCAGATAAAAGTATAGGAGAATCACAAGAAATATTCCGATCGCTACTGAAAAAAAGTTCAGAGTGGTTGATGAGGCCATTTTTGAAGAGATGGTCAATGACAGCGTACTTTTATTTTAATTCAGGAAGGCAGCAACTATAACTATTACGAAATTGTGCATTTCAAGGCTGTCTTTGATGCTTTCAACTAACATCTTGAATAGTACAGACCTTATTATCTGGGAAATGGATAACAATTTCCTTGGGCCTTCAAGATGTTCATCACCATGAGTGAGTACTCGATTGATGAATAATCTCTTCAGATAATTTTCAGACAGGCAAAAGACAAGCTTGTTGAGTGGGCTACACTGCTCTGCGGACTTCATGTGGATTATTAATAAATACCCAAGTAGAATAATATTTTCGAACAAAAACGGACAGAAAAAGAAAATAGAATGATCTGCACCTGGATCGGAGAATAAAAATTTTAAAAAGATGGAATCGAACTGTACTCAACTCAGTCCCTCCACGAAGCCTCAGAGTTGATATATCAACAATTGCTTGATGAAATCATCAACTAGGGCGTTCTTTTTAATTGATCTATATAATTTTTTTCGAGTGGATATGAATAGTTATGATAGCAGAAGTCATAGGATCATTTGTTCACCAAGTTAAAAAGGGATCGATGTTAGGCTTGATCTAGAGAGCAGGGCTATTGTTTCCTGAATCAGGGTACTCTTAGAAGTTGGAAACATCACCCAAACTCTTGACGACTGGCACATAAGGTGCCTTGATTTTTTTCTTCATGAGGTCATCCCAGCTGAAGTTGTTGAACCATCTGTGCTTTTTGATGTCGTTGACGCCTGAATAAATTTAAAAGTACCATCCTTGAGGTTGCCGTAACGCTTGGAAAGATCAGCCACTAACAAATGCTTGACCAAAGATTTTGCATCCTTGTCGAAATTTGAAGTGAAAGAAACTTTTCCCTTGAGAATATTTCTGTAAATGCCCATAGGATCCTCATCATTGAAAGGATCAATACCGGCGTGCATTTCATAAATGAGAACACCTAAAGTCCACCAATCAACTGCTTTACCATGTCCCTGGTTAAGGATAACTTCGGGAGCAATGTACTCAGGAGTTCCGCAGATGGTGAAGGTTCTACCCTCAGTCAGGAACTTGGCAAAACCAAAGTCAGTAAGTTTGAGGTAGCCGTCATTTCCAATAAGAAGATTTTCAGGCTTGAGGTCTCGGAAAATGATATTTTTGGAATGGAGGTATTCGAAGCATGAAGCAACAATGGATCCATAGAAGCGGGCTTGGTCAGTTGTGAAGGACTCTACATTTCTAAGGTATGTAAAGAGTTCTCCTCCGTTGATGAGCTCGAGGACAAGATAGAGATATCTGGAATCTTGGGCGAGACCTTCGAAAGAGACAATGAAGGGATGGTTAATTTGTGAGTGCACAAAGTTCTCATTGTAGACATGATCTATTTGCTGGGCTTTCATGATTTCGTGTTTGTTGAGGAGTTTGAGAGCAACGTATTTGCCGGTCTTCTTGTTCTTGGCAACCTTCACCTTTCCAAAGCCACCTGCATGGAGAAAGAGATACCTTTGCCGAGGACGCGACCAACTTCGTAGTCGTCTAGTTTGAGCTTTTTGATGGTCTATCCTTCAGTTTTCTTTGCCATAGAAGAACAATAGAAATATAATATTCGAATACACTTCAGAATCTCAACTTATAATTAGAAAATCAATGATATATATAATTATTACAATACTCAACCTCCTCATAATCACCTAACAACATCCCTTCGCAACTTCTCCCTATCGCGTCTTCCTCAAGTCTGGCGATCATTTGCTCTAAGTGCCCCCTCGTTATGATTGCTCATGCAGAATTACTGTTTTCAGTGTCTACAATGATCAGTACATCCTCAGTGTTCAAGAAAAGTAAAAAGAGCATACCCATGTCAGAGTCAAAGTTGATTCCTCAGATAATTGTTTTGTGAAAACCGTTGATGAAAATAGTAGTGCCCAGATGGTGATAAACAGCACTCAGTATAATGGATACGAAATAACTGAGAGCTTTTTAGTAGATTTTTACTCGCCCAAAAGCTAAAATTAGATGGGGTGCTAAGGAATTGAAGAGACTGGACAGTAAAGCATCGTCTACCTCGTAAACAAAACGAAATAAGTCAACTAGGGAGAGTATCAATACATCATCAATTTGCCTAAAAATTCAATAGCAATTACCCAGGTTATTTCATTTATCTTGCTGATTCTTCTCACCCACAACATCAAGTACAGAAGATTTACTCCCTGCCCCTTCAACATCATTTTTGCACTCATCTATGCTCTCTTTCTGTTCGTGACAGTCTACCTCCAAGCTTATTTCGACGATTCACTGGAAGTCACATTCTGGCTAGTGATGCTGTTTGCCCTTGGATGTTCAGCCCTATACTTTATCGACATTTTCACTATATTCCTCAGTAACACAGTTCTCATCATGGGGCTGTCTATCTTCCTTACGCTTACACTAGGAGTTATTGATATTGTTGTTCTTCCTGATGCTTGGCCCATCAATAACTTTATTGCAGTTTTGGTAGCTGGAGCATTAATAAAGTTTATCGTCATAAAGAAACTCAAAACTGCTCTGATACCTCTTGCTTTCCTGTGGCTCTTCTTTGTTTTCCGACAGTTCATCATTTTCTTACACTTGGAAAATTTCTAACAAGCTCTTCAGATCAAAATCGTCCCTCTTTTCCTTCAAATTCCAGCTTTGTTGGGAGACGACTCATACGGTTTCATCTGCTCAGCATTCGGAACTTCAAAGGTAAAAATATATTGATAAAGATCATCACAATGGGACTAATGCTTAATTACTGTGTGAGAATCGATCTTTTCCTATCTGTTCGTTTCTACACATTGCTGTGTAGTCTGATCGCTTTCGTGAGTTTAGCTTTAGAGTTTGTGATACTGGTGTTGGCTGATTAAATACCTGTGATGGAATACACCAGTATCATTATGTTTGTACCTTTGTCATTCGTCTTGATTCTGCTACTGGCTGCCAAGAGAAGAGAGTGGGCTGAACTTTGGCATGGCTCATTCCATGACATTGCAGTAGACAGAAAGTCCATCAGAAGGGATTCAGTTTTAGATTAGGAATAAATGGATCGCAACCTCGATCGGCTCAAAATGAACCCTTCCCTACTATCAAGTGTATGATATAAAGAAGTCACTAAAAATCAATACTTTCAGATTGTTAACTATTTCCTCCTTTGGGCCTTTTGGATTTTCTGTGGATACTTCCAGCCATTGAATTGGAGTGTCCGTCTTTGGTTCCACTTATTAATTCATTTAGGGAAACCTAAGATTGTTGATTGTTGTTGATGAGATGCATGATTGTTTGCCAATGATTGGCCATATCTTTTTTCTTTTGCAACTCGCTTGCTAGAAGCTTATTCTAAAGCTCTTTTTTCTGACATTTCTAAAGAAGAAGTTAAGTAGAAACACCGTTAGCAAAATTATATCCGTTTTCCTTTGACACGATATTTTCAAGCTCCTGCTACAGCTTTGTATTGTCTTCCTCAATCTATTTAATCTCTTTTTCGATATCTTCCTTCATATGCTGCAAACGCTAAGTTTATGCCTGACTATCCCAATGAATTGCTTGCTCAATGTCCTCTACGCCATATAGACTTTGTATTTTTTATTTTTGAATGTTGTTTAACATACATTCATTTTGAAGACTTATAAGCTGCTCTTTTTCTTTCTTCTCCTTATTCATTCTTGCAATGCGATGCTACTCCTTCTTTACTGCTGCTTGCTCTTTCAGGTCCTGAAACCTTTGCTATTCCAGAATGGCCTAATGGCGAATAATGTTGTTGTAGGAGTGTTTGTTCTCGTATTGCTCCAGCTTGTTTGCAAGTTATTCAGCCATTGCTGGAGGAAGCTCAACATTTTATTATTTTGATAGTTCTTGCTCAAGCTTTAACAACTGTTATCGCCTCCGTATAGTGATGGCAGCCGTTTTTTGGGCTTTCTCTTTTTTCTAGTTCACTTCACAAATCATTTGCTTCTGCCTTTTGTCCAAAGTTAGAAGGATTAGCTTTCTTTCTTTCAACATCTAGTTATAGATCAAATTGTTGTGCTAAAGTTATTCCTTTTTGCTTTCTATTTTTTCAATCTTTTATCTGAGCTATTTTGTTTGCTCCATCGGTTCAGTTTAACTGTCTTGTTGAAGCTGATTCCTGATGTCAAGAAGCTGCATATGAAGTTTGTTACCTTTTTAAGCTTTCTTTGTTTGTCCTCCACTGTTGCTTTGATTTTATCATACTTCCCCTTTTCTTTAAATATCTCTTGATATTTCGTATTCATTGCATTTTCTCCATTGATATTAGTCTCAACTGTCTGGATTTGCTTGAATATTTTGTTCCTATTTTCAGGGTAATTGCTGTAGAGCTGATCATAGTTTGTTTTTATTTTTTGTTTGAGCACGGCTAAAACATGCTCTCCCATTGCTCCTCGATGTTCGGCAATAGATGAGCCTCCTGCTTCCGTTTCAGTCAAGATTGCTTATGTTTTCGGATGACCCATATTATTAACAATTTGATTGAGAGCCTCTACTTTCGGGTCTACATTCCAGAGGAAGTACTTTTGTGTGTGGAGGAAATGGTGGTTTGTCTGACAGATGAACTGCCAGTTTTTATGCTGGCTTTGACTTGATGCATCGATATAACTGATTATTATTATGGCAAGTTTATTTACGGGGTTGGG
>Ga0210025_1001324_pt1 | contig 27225 bp, 9 predicted proteins | sample CryGeyme20150102_FD_183989 | JGI IMG/M metagenome (GOLD analysis project Ga0210025, IMG submission 183989) | Groundwater microbial communities from Crystal Geyser aquifers in Utah, USA - Crystal Geyser metaG 2015-0102 (SPAdes) (version 2) | ecosystem: Environmental > Aquatic > Deep subsurface >... | reverse complement strand
GATTGGCTACCCGAGTGTGAGAGCAACCCTAGCGGTCTGCCCTCTCACCCGGGCGCCTCGGAACGGAGAAAAGGTCGGCCCTAGTAAATTGCCGAGTTTCTCCAAACCACCCTACCTAGCCGAACGTAGCCCTAGAGAGCTGGCATAGTCGAGAGAACGCGGTAGCGTTCGCTCGGACCCAGAAAAAGGACACAACATCTCGCTTAGATCTAAAATTTGAAGTTGTGATAGGGTTATGAGTTAATCTAAACCCTACGGTACAGTGAGATTTCAAGAGTGCAATGCTGGCTCTTTACCGCAAAAGAAGTAGAGCAGAAGATTTTGCATGCAATCATTCGTGATGACAAAAGGAGAGAGATGTTGATGATTCAGTGTGGTCATCGTGTTATTTTATTAGCAATTTTTTTGTCAACAATAATAATGCTCTTCTTATTTATTGTAAATTTATTTACAACTTTTTTCATAGATGCCAAAAAAGGTGCTACCAGTAGTAGAGCTATACTAAGTAGTAGTGTAGTTGCTACGATCACAGCTTTTTGATACAGGGATACACGTCTTTTACTTTGAGCTGTTATGACAACGAAATGGAGGTGTCCGTGAACGGTACTTTGTGTTGGACGTTGGAATAGAATATTATATGAAAAAGTTCGATAGGAATAGTATTCCAACGAAGAAACGATGTCGGTGTCACTGCCAGACAACGACAACAACAACAACAACAACAACGGCCAGGTCCTTCATTTAACACTCGCTGGTAAACAATTGGCCAATGTTGAAGGATGGTTTGGTTGCAGCGATCCATTCTACGAAATACTGGCATTGACAGAATCGTCGCTACCTGGTGGCAACAACGACGACGACGACAGCGACGCTGATGATAATAAGAATAAAAATGAAACGATCACTTTTTCCAGTATTTACCGATCCGAATATATTGAAAATTCGTTAAATCCAGTTTGGAAGCAAGCAACAATTCGTTTGGATTTGCTCTGCAATAATGATCTCGATCAACCCATACGAATCGATATTTATGATTGGGAAGATGGAAACAATCGTCATCGAGCCATGGGATCATGTTTATCGACTGTCCGAGCTTTGATAGAACTGTCGGTGGAAGAACCGTCAAAGACTTTACCCATTCCATCGGATGATGGAACTGCTTTTGGAGAATTAGTTATTGTGAACGCGACCGTCGGTGTTGTTGATGCTTCGAGGGACGAACTATCACCAGCAGACCCAACGAATACATCGTCTTTTTGGCTAACACTGCGAGGACAAAATTTGACCAACGTTGAAGGTTGGTTTGGTGGGTACTCGGATCCATTCTTTGAAGTCTCGACGGCGACAGATGCTACCGATGGATCTTCTGAGTGGCAATCTATATACAGGTCCGAACATATCGAGAATAATCTCAATCCAGAGTGGAAGGCCGCTCCATTAGATTTAGACCTGCTTTGTAAAGGAGATCTCGATAAAAGCTTTCATATATCTGTCTTTGATTGGGAGGAATCAGGAAAACACAGATCTATGGGATTTTTCACTACATCCGTCAATGAACTGGTGAAGGTTGCAGGAAACCCGACCGAGACATTTGCGTTGGTAGAGAACGAACAAGAGTTTGGTCAGGTTGCCGTAGTGGTAGCTGAGGTTCCAAAAATTCTAACAAAAACAGCACTTTCAGAAAGAAAGGATGTATTGGATACATCAGAGCAGAGGGAACAAGAAAAATTGGATGCTGGATCAGTTCAATCCAAGGTATCGGATGGTACCCAGAGATCTTTTGATGATGACCGCAGGTCCTATGATGATATCCGGTCTTACAGCAGCAGACGGTCGTGCGATAGCCAATATTCCAGAGGCAGCAGATCATACAGTGATAGCCGGTCTTGCACTTCTCGCTCCTACAGTAACAGTCCACATTCCTGTGATTCCAGATATAGTAGATCTTACCACAGTGGTAGCCAACACTCCCATGATTCTAGACACAGCAGGTCCCTAAGTGGCAGCAGGTGGTCCCATGATTCCAAAGGCAGCAGATCATACAGTGGTAGTCAGTCATACAGTTCTCGAGAATACAGTGGCAGCCCACATTCCTATGATTCTAGACATAGTAGATCTTACCACACTGGCAGTCAGCAATCCCATGATTCTAGACACAACAGGTCCTATAGTGGCAGCGGGCGGTCCTATGATTCCAAAGGCAGCCGATCATACAATTCTCATAACTACAGTGGCAGCCCACATTCCTCTGGTTCCAGACATAGTAGATCTTATCACAGTGGAAGCCAACAATCCCATTATTCCAGACACAGTAGGTCCTATAGTGGCAGCAGGCAGTCCTACAATTCCAGAGGCAGCAGATCATACAGTGGTAGCCAGTCATACAGTTCTCGAGAATACAGTGGCAGCCCACATTCATATGATTCCAGACATGGTAGATCTTACCACAGTGGCAGCCACCAATCCCATGATTCCAGACACAGCAGCTATCAGTCATGTGACAGTCCTGTATCGTGTAAAAGTGGCAGCCAGCAGTCCTATGTCTCTCGCGGTAGCAGATCTCGCCACAGGGGCTCCCATCAGTCTTGCGACACTGATAGGCAGCCCAGTGGCAGCGAACAATCCCATGATTCAAGACGCAGTGGGTCTTGCAGTGACAGCAGGCATTCCCACTCCATCTACAGTGACAGCCAGGAGTCCTTTGGCGTTAGCCATCAGCAGAGCGCCACGCAGACGCCCAGACGAGAGGCTGACTCTGCCCAAAACAACGCTGCTAGCCATCACAGTAGGCCATCCCCAGAGGCGAGTTCTGAAATACAGCAGTCACCGGAGGTCCCTATTAGTCCCAAAACACCAATGGATGAAAGCAAAGGCTCCCAGTCCTTCTCCAGCAGCAAGATTAGCCATGACTCTGAGTCTGAATCTAAGCATTTTCAAAGTTCCCATGAAGAAGTGACAGGAATTGATTCGCAGGGCGTTATCAACAGATCCGGGTCCTTCACGTCTGCATCTGGATCAAGTAGTGTTGAGAGCCGTGGCTCTACTCTGTCTGGTGGTGCTGTCAACCAGCGGGGTTTGGTGGGGTCAAGCGGTATGGTTCATGTTGCTGGTCAGGGTGAGGAGCACTCACCAGATAATGGCAGCATTGCTAGCTACCATAGTAGGGACGGCTACTCTGGCTCTGGATCCGATTACTCCGGGAGATCTCTCAAAGATGGTACGGGAAACTTTAATGAGAAGTCTGGCTCGTTTAGGTCGATATCTAGCAGAAGCTGTGAAGGGAGTAAAGGGTCTAATTTCTCTGGCAGCTTTGTTGACCGGAATGATTTAGAAGGATCTAGGGACGAGAACACTGAGAATTGTTCTTGGCAGGCTTCACCTGAGCAAGGTAGCATTGACTCTGTCCAACGCGCTGCCAACAGCTACCACAGTACGAGTAGCCACTCTGGCTCTGTATCAAGCAAATCTAGGAGGTCTCTTGATGATAATGCAAGCAGCTTTAGTGAGAAGACTGGCTCTTATAGGTCCACTTCTTGTAAAAGCAGTGTTGAGAGCCAGCGGTCCAACCTCCCTGGCGCTGTTGCTGGCCAGATAAGCCAGGGCGAGGCGAGTGGAATTGAGAAGGTCGCATCTGAACAAAACCTCACAAAATCCAGACAGGAGGCCGCTCTAGGTGCTTCCCCAGGCGTAGCCATCAAGACCGAGCAACAGATTGAGACCAAAGAAAGAACCATGGAAGACGACGTATCTATCTCCTGCAAGTCACGCAGCATGGGCACCCATGCAGTTGCTTACTCCAGTGGCGAATCAACTCTTGCCAACTCTGGTTTTAGTGACGTCGATTTGTCGGCCAGCTACAGTGGCAGATCCCGCAGCATCGAAGAATTGAAAGGCAGCGAAAAAGGGGCAATTTTGGCAAACTTAAATCTCAATCCAAGTTGCGGTTTAAGTCCGGCGGCCCATGATAGGACTGTTCAGAGTTTGATTGAGGAAGGAATCACCACTGATGATATTGCTGCAATGAAAGAAGAGATTGCATCTTTGAAGAAAGTTCTTCAAGACCGAGATGCCCAGCTGAAGACTGCGGAAGAGCAACTAACGGAGAGAGCTGCTGAAAACCTTAGCAGTACAGATCCTGTAATCGGAAGCCAATCACAAACAATGGAGCAACTGTCTGAAGAGGTTTGCAAGTTGCAGAACTCTTTGGTCTATGCAAATTCAGAGATTCGCCATTATAAAAATATTTCAGAGGAAGCCAACCAGACCATTGTAGCGCTTCGAAAGGTTAGTGCAGTAAAAATCGAAAAAATTGATGTGCTAGAAAAATCCTTACTGGACACCAAATCGGAGGCCTTTGCCTGTAAAAATAATGCTGAAGAAGCCCGTGAACGTGTGGCGGTTCTGGAAAGGAAAATTGAATCGCAGAACAACGCAGGAAGTGTCATTTGCGAAGACGAAGACTTGGAAGGCACGCGGCAGAAGCTGAAAGAAGCAGAAGCGAGCCTTTACGCGCATCGAACACAGCTTAAGCAAACAAAGCAAGAGATTGTATCCATGACAACAGAACATAGCATCGCGGCGCAAAAAAACGCTGACCTGGAAGAAAAAATAGGGTTATTACAGGATGAAATTGCTGTCCTGAAAGGAGTGGAAAGGATTCCCTCGAATCGAGAGCATGTTGTCATTGGCAACAATAGCTGGGCGACCGTCTTGGATCGAAAGACGCTCGAGGATCTAGCCTTGAAAGCAGAAGAAGACAAAAAGGTATACGAGCAGAAAATTGCTACTGGCGAAGAAGAAATGAACAAATTGCGAGACGAAAATGTCACGATATCGAGAAAACTGGCAAAGTTCCGAAAGGTTGCAGAAAAGAATTTCAATTTAGTGTGCGACGCCAAGGTTCTATTGGGCCGATACAAGGAGGAAAGGAAGAAGCAAACGAGTGTAATCGAAAGGATGAAGCTGGAAGTGAGAGAGAAGTCCATAGAACTGCAAGCCGCCATTGCAAATGCATCCCAGCTCCAAAGTGTCTTAAAGTCACGAGAGCAGAACCTGGATCGATTGAATCAAAAAGTATTGGTCCTTGCTAAAGAAAACAAAACATTGAATGCATCCCTTGCCAAGGCAAACGAAGAAAAGGCATCAGCGCCTACACAACAGGAGATAGATGAGCTCAACGCAAAGATTGTGGAGCTTGAAGACGACCTCGACGTTGTACTGGAAGAGCTGGAGGATGCCCGAGCTGAAGTAGAACCACTAGAACGCGCCCTGCAAGAGAAGGATGTGGAAATTCGCAAGAACGAAGAAGCAATTACCAAGCTTCGGAAGGAAGTTGAGAACGCCGGCAGTCGTATTGCTGGTGCTAACCAGAATGAAGACGACGATCGAGTGGTCGAGCTGGAAGAAGAACTCGAGGCACTTCAGGAGGAGAGCGAAGAACTGCGCTTCAGCGTAGAGCAATTAGAAAACAATGCCGCCAAACTGGAAAAGGACCGCAAAGCTGCCATCAAGGCCAAGGAATTGTACGAAGGATTCTGGAAGGACGCAAAAGAGCAGCTGATGCTCATGAAGGAGTCCATTTAAATGCACAGTAAGGTTTAGAGCTTATACTACAACTACCCACTACTAGAGTACTCGACTGCGAGTACGAAGTAGAGTAAGACTAATAAGACGTGTTGCTTTGGTCAAATTTTGTCTGCTCATCAAAATCTTCCAGAAGTTTTTTTGCTTAACTACATAATAAATACTACTCGTACTACTACTAGTAGCTACAGTAGTAGCAATAGCAAGAGTACTACGTGCAGTACAAGATTCGAAAAATCAGTGCCTCCACTCTCCTTGTTGCAATGGGAAAATCGAAGTGTTTCCACGTGGAAGCTAAACTGACACATTCTTATTACTGTATTATTTTTCCCAAAATCCAACACCGACAGAATGGCCTTCTTCCATCGCATACAACTACAAATCATACGAAGGTCATACAGTACGCCAAACCAAAAAAAGAAAAAGAGGAAGCGTAACCAACACGAGGAAAAAAAAAAAAAATGGCAGAATCTTCTTCTCGCCGGGTCCGTTGGTACGGCTTGGCAGCGATTGTCGTCATCGTCATCGCGCAGCTGCCTGCTCCGGTCTCTAGTTTTACATCATCTTCCCCAGCCCTTGCTGCTGCTAATGCTGGTGCTGGTGTTGTTAGTGGTGTTCCGAGTGGAAATTATAACGAACAATCCCGCCAGACGCGACATTTTTTGGCATCTATTTTTGCGCCCACTGTAACGACGACTGCTGCTACTACTACTACCACTACCACCAGACTGTGGGCTTCGTCCACTAACACCAACACGACGACGGATGACGATGTTTCTATATTGGACTTGGAAGAACCAGCTGGAGTAGTCGGTGCTGAGTTTTTTGGAGGCAACAAACAGAAAGAAGAATTTTACGATCCCGTTGCCGAAGCCAAAGCCGGAGACGAATTAAGAGTCGATACTGCCAAAAGGTACCAGCGATTTAGCGATACTATCGCCTTTGAAACACCCCTTGTAGCGCAAGTAGCCCAAGAATTGCAACATCAAATCAATCTGGCCACCGTCGGTGACAAAAGTAGTGCAAGCAACAGCAACAATAATAATGTGCAATACGCGACAAGTTTATCCTGGGAAAGCTGTTTTGATACAGCGAGCAACAACAACAAAAACGGGTCTCCTCTTGCGGGATTGAAAGAAGCCCGTGATTTTTACAAGGCCATAGATGTCGCCATAGTGTCTGGTAAGCAGCTGAGCGACAACCGCATCCAATTGCAGTGGCAAATTGCCGTCGTGTGGCCTATCTTCTGGGAGCCACGAGTGTTACTGACGGGTTTCTCTGAGTTGACACTGAACATAGAAGACCAACAGAAAGGTGAAGAAATGTCTAAGGTTACCATCACTCAGCAAATCGATGCCCTTGATTCATCCTCGGACTTGATTTCTACCGTTGCAGATCAGGTCAAGCCTAGATTCTGGGATATGTATCACATTGGTATGACGCCATCGGCCGAAATTATGCCTCGCGTAGCGAGGAAAATGGGACTTTTGCCCAAATCCTACAATCTGTTTGAAATTCCGGCACGTCTTGTTTCGGCGCCGTCACAGTTGGATTCTGATGCAGGTCGACTTGATGGTAATGCTCAAATTGTGCCCAATCACGCATTTTCCTGTGTCATAAAGACTATGGGACCGCAAAAACAAGAATTTGTTCCAGCTTCGCCTGTGGAAGTAAGGATCGAATCATCGGGAAAGGGAAACGGGGCTCCACCCCGACTACGGTGGGCAGTGCCCCTGGCGGTGAAATTTCAAACCAGTGCGGAACTACCAGTACCGGGAGAGGACGAGGAAGCTCGGCCCAATTCGGAACCAGAGTGCCAGTACGAATTCCAACCGCGGCGATTGGTGGCCACGGTGCCGTACGGAGGCACGCCTCAGGACGTGGAAATTGCCAATGTTCGAAAAAGTCTGTACGATGCTGTGACAAAGGATACTTTGAAACCCAAATTAGATGGGAGTGGACGACCACAATTCTTCTTTCTGCAAAATACAGTTAAAGCGTGCTCCACCGAGGAAGGTTTGGGAATGTGCGTGTACGAATGGAGAAACAAAGGCAGCAAACCAAACGAAGTCGGAATCGAATTAGAACTGTGATGAGGATCTCCATATTTTGATTTCATTTGATAAGACTCATTCGATGATGATACATGCATTTTTATATGATACAATAATACTGTTATCTAAGGCTCTTGGAAATGCGGTACAAAGCTAGCGTACTTTTTGAGGGTGACGGGTAGCGTGATTGTTCCTTGCTCTTTCGACTCGCTGCTCTGGAGTACAAAGCTAGCGTACTCTTTTTTTTTGGTGACGGGTAGCGTGATTGTTGCTTGCTCTTTCGACTCGCTGCTCTCTTTAACAAAGAGCAATGAACCCGTCTTGTCCGCTTCCAACGGAACTTTCATCGCTATCATCTTTCACTCGGTCCGCATCAGTCGTGATCTTACTTTCGCCATTCTGCCCAGCAGACGGTGATAATGATGATATTGCTAGATTTGTTCGAATCTGGTCGCCTTTGCTGGACAACTTGGCTATTTTGTGGCTCTTGGTCGAGCTTGCGGCTTTGGTGACATCCAAGATAGTATCGTGAGTGACCGATATACCCGTAATCCTGAACGATTGCGAACCACCAAAGCAACGCAAATGAGCCTGTTGGAGCGCATACATTCCAGCTGTACTGTTGGCTTCAAATGCCATTCGAGAATCCATTTTCATGACAACCTGTAATACGTTTCTAATGTCGGCTGGAGTGCGAAGTGCCATGGCTCCCACATCCTCTGGTTCTCCCTCCAAAACGGCCATTCGACTTCCTGAACTGACAATGACTTTGGGTTTGCATCCCAAACTTGCCATTCGTAATTGTTGGCTATTGTTGCAGGGAGAGAAGAGGAATAGTTATCCAATGGAAAAGAATACAAGTGAGATATAGTCAATATTGGAAGAAGGCAAATAACGTTCATCCAATATACAAACACAAAGAAGAAAAAACAGCGAGAGAGAACGGTACCATGTTTGAACAAGTCCCTTTCGCAATGTTCGATTCAATATGGCTGGTGCGTAGGGTATTTCGAACACCGCGTGACGAGCTAAAGCAGCTCTGACATCACTGGGTCTGATTTTGAAGGGCAAACCTCGGACCGTATAATCCAAAACAATGATATCAGCCGCGTGTGCCGTTTTACACACGGATTGAAAAACGGCATCATTTCTGGGAGCAATCGATACCAAATCGTAGTCATTCAAGATTTGGGCACTTGGATTACTATTATTATTATTGTTGTTGATGTTCTTAGCAGAACTATACATGTTGGTAATTTTATTTGTGGTCTCTGTTGCTGTAGCGTCTGGTCTTCGTTTATGGTACTGAGCAACATCTGCCAAATTTTCTAGGACGGCGTGAAGGCGCCGGAGAACCCTGATCGACGATTGCGATGTGACTGGTTTAGTATTTGGTTCGTTGGAAGTGCTACTGATTTTCTTTTCTTTTCTTTTGGTCTGGCTGCGGCTGCTACTGCTGACACCGCTACCACTACCACTACCACTGCCACTGCCATTATTTCCCATCCAGAGCGAATCTGGCAGAACGGTATTCGCTTGATCTTGTTCTTTCTTGGGTGCCCCAAAGACGGTATGAGTCAAAGCTGCATGTGTGTATCCTGTTTCTACCAATCGTCGTCTGATTTCTTGGACATGAATACTGGTCGATTCTTTGGGTAGAGGAATCCAAAAATCGCACGCAGTTTTCAATGACAAGCATGACGATTCGTTTACTAGTTTCGTGGTGACTTGTTTGGTTTTCGTGCGCCGTCTTTTCTTTTTGAATTGCACTTGATCATTTTTTCTACCTTCGATGCTATCATTGTCTTTCTCGTCGCTCATTGTTATTGTGATTTGTTTAAATTGGATTAGGCAGTTTGAAGAGGATGGAAGTATCAGTAGTATGAAGACGCTGTGAAGAAGGGAAACGGAAATACTAAAAACACTAGACCTACGGTACTCTACTACTCGGAGTAATTAAGTAAAAAATAAAGTAAGAAGGAGTCGTAGAGTACTACGCCTGCCCGGTACTACTAGCTAGTACTAGTAGTCTACTACTACTACTACTACTAATAGACTAGCTACTGTATCTACTAGTACTACAGTAGAGTCTCTAGTTAGAGTAGTCGTCTGATGTAAAAACAAGAGGAAAAAAGGATTTATTTTCGTGGTTTTCAGAACTGTAGCCTAAACCCTTTTTCTTGGCCAAAAATAGAGGACGCACACTCGCCGAAAAGACTGAAAACAATGAAAATTATTTTGGAGGCAGCAGTGCCACCAGCAGTGATGAGAATCTACTCAGACGACGTGGTGAGAATATACGGGTACCTGGTAGGTAGGAGTTGGAGTGCTCTTTAATAATTCTCAGATAAGAGAGAAGAGGGCCGACCAGAAGAAGCTCCCTCCTACAGTAGTACTTACTTATTCTAACAAGACTATTCCTATGCTTTTTTACAACAACGACGACCAATTCACTTATAGCAACAGCATTTGGCAATAATTGTCTCGCTTTATCTAGTAAGCAAAGAACACTACGAGGACTGTCAAAAAACCAGACGGAAGATTGAAGAGGACGAGGAATGAGTGTTGGAGCGCCAAAAGAGGTACCCGGCAAAGCGGCTCACACTAGCTACTACTAGTAGGTAGCTCTTGCATCTAGAACAAAAATCCAGCAAGTTTTGTTACCATGGTGATTCCACCAACGACAACATCCACGAATTATGATGATGAAGCTGTAGTAACGTACAATGCTAAATCCAAACTTCATCTGATTCTGGAAGGAATCGACATGGTGGACGTAGGTGGATGGTTCGGTAGTACGGATCCCTTTTACGTCATTCAATCTCCCGTTCCGACCTCTACGGGTTCCGTCGTTTGGCAAACCGTTTATCAGAGTGAAGAAATACCGAACTGTTTAAATCCGAGATGGAAAAAGGCAGTTTTGGATCTCCGTGCACTATGTCCGGGAAAACAACGACGCCGACAAGGAGGAGGAGCAGAAGGAAAGGACGACAACGATGACAATGTGGACATTCACAAGCCTATTCGGATCAAGGTCGTGGATTGGGAACCGAGCGAAAAGCACAACAATATGGGATATTTTGACACGTCCGTGGCAGACCTGCTGGAGGCATCGGGGGATGCTTCCAAGACGGCACCGTTGCGGGATTATGATAATGGTAATAATGGGGAAGAAGAATACGGAAAGCTGGTGGTACGATTGGCACGCATAAAAACACCGAGACCGGATCTAGTACTGGCAAGACGAAAGTTCCAGAACAGTCGCCGGCGACAAAGAAGCTCAACATGTAGTGATAATCCACTTCCCAACGCTACAGCTACTAACGGTGATGATGATAGTGGAAAGTCCGACGATGTTATGATGGACAAGACGACTCTGTGGTACTTGACACTCCAAGCCAAAGATTTGTCCGATGTGTCTCCCTGGTTCGGAACACTTGATCCGTATTTTCAGATTGCCACGGCTGGTGGAGAGCATCCCAAGGATGGATCACGTATTTGGCAAACTGTCTGTCGATCAGAGCACGTTATTGACTCATTCAATCCAATCTGGAAAGAAGCTGCTGTGAGCCTTTATTTACTCTGTGGTGGTGAAGAGAACTTGGACAAACCATTTCGAGTCTCTGTGTTTGATCATATTGATGGTGGCAAGCCAACACCAATGGGATTCTTCGATACGAGTGTGAAAGATATGATGAAGGCATCAAAGGATGAAACAATAGATTTTACTCTTCAGGATGAGAAAGGGACAAAGTATGGGACTATCCACGTAATGCATGCTCAGTTACCGGGCGATTACAGTGATTCGAGTATGGGCTCCCTTTTTGATAACAGCAACAAACATTTATCTGTTCCGGAAACGCAGCTAGAAACAATTAATCCAAAGGCTATGGCTGTGGATCAGACTCCTGACGATATTCGCGGTCGTCGTTCCTCCACGAGCTTCAAAGGCGACGAAGAGTCTAGGCAGTCTAGGCGGTCCAGTCGGTCCTCGTCAAAAAGAAAAGATGACGACGAATCCCGCGTTTCCCGTCATTCTCGGTCTTCGCGAAAATCGGAGGACTCGAAGCGGTCGCGTTGTTCCGCAAAATCAAGAGACGACGGCTACCATCGATCGCCGAAGAAGCATTCCATTTCGTCTTCCCGACAGGAAAACGAAAGACACGGCACTTCCTCTCGGGACAGCTTGTCCAAATATCACCAGTCTGTCAAAGGAGTTCGAAGGACGTTGAGTGCCGCGCAACACTCCAACTCTCAGCGTCAATTGAATCATCAAACTAGTCAATTAAGGCCGAAGGACGAATCAGATGAGAGAACGCATCCAATGCTGCCTCCAGGCTCCCTGGCAGAAGCGGAAATGAAAGGAGAAGCCCCAGGAGAAAAAGATGCTATGCAAACTGCTGCTGAAGCTATTATTCAACCAAAAGAAGAAGAAGAAAAAGCAGCAGCAGATTTCGATGCAAGAGAGGCCGAGGCAGATCTGAGCAATTTAATCGTCAGACCAACGCAAGTATTAGAAGTGACAGAAAGCATCAATGTGCCAGGACCTCATGCAATTCCTACAACTGATGCCGAAGCTTCTGTCGCTCAAAGTGAGGGCACCACTCAGCCTTCATGTTCCCAAAACCTGCACGTTTTTGGGAATTCCATTGTTTCAAGGCCAGACCAGGATCGTGTATCAGAATCGAACAACGTTTCACCTCAGAGTGAGAACACAACTCAGTTTATGACTCATCCCGTAGATTTGCATATTACTACTGTCGAGCCCCATGAGACATTAGGGACAAATCAAATTGAAAGTGTGCTCACTGCTGAAAGCGGCAAAATAGCACCTCAAACCTCTACTCTCCACGTGCAGCAGACATTGGATGTGTCACAGGCAAGCCTGCAGCCAGGCGCTATCCCGGATGCCGAGAAGCCCGCAAGGCAAAGTGAGGTGAATATGCAAACCCCGGCTCCCCCAGAGTTACAGCTGCCGTCATCAATAATATTTCCTCAAACGGAAGTGGCGGTGGATGCGCCGATACAAACAGGTGAACAAATGCAAGAGGAGAAGGACAATATTCCACTTCTGCAAAAATCACCCCAGGCGCAACCTATAGTTTCCATGCACAGTACCGTTGTTACTCGTCCTTTTGAGAAAATCCAAGAACCGTTATCAGAGTCACAATTATTGGAGGAAGCCTCCAAGTACTGGCAGATACTTCAAGATCAAAAGGCCACTGAAAAAGTTGATGGAGCTGATGTATGGCACATTGAAATTGCTAACGAAACGCTGGCGTTAGACATTGAGTCGAAAGTTAGAAACGACACAAGTCCCCATAAAGTCCGCGCTGCTTCTCCAAGCAACCCAAGTCATGTCGACCGTGTTCGATCGCCGCTGCAGGAAAGAGCGATTTTCCCACGGGGCCACGAAAAGGAGCTCCCATTGGAACAGCCTCTTGTTGCTGCGACTCTCCCGTCATCCCAATCCGAACAGGAAATGTCAAATAAAACTCTGCAGACGCTACCGATGAACACAATAGTTAACAGCGAAAGTACACCTCTACAAACGAATGTAACTATTACACATGATGTTGGCGAGTTCGTCGAACACGAGGAATTTAGGATTGCAAAACCCGCCGTGGCTGACATCGAAGAGCTGTCTCATCCTGAATTTTATCTTACCCAGACAACTTCCCAGTCTGGCGGAGATCAGACGCTTGGATTTATGGAAGATGATGTTCCAGCAGCGACCGATCCCTTCAACGTTTCGAAAGATTATGTTGAATGGCACCAGCTACAGTCTCGTGACAGTGGCCCGTCATCTTCTGACGAAGACGAAGAAAAAATCGAGCAGAAGCCTGACGCTGGGCAACGCAAGACTCAAATAGAGACAGGAGACAAAAGTTTGGGCGACAACGACGATGCAAGGAGTCTCTTAGACCTCGATTCCGGAAGTGATGAGAGTGACAGCGACTTTGACATGGAACTTTCTTGTCTCTTTGACTCAAGGCCGGCCACAAGCATGAAGACCGATGATGAACCCCGAGAAGGAAGTACGATCCACTTTCTTGGATCCCCTATCAATGAAATGACGTCAGGTCGCCATGCCTCGTTTTTTAACATGAATGCTTCTTACAATGATTTTTCATTGGCGGCAGAGGCCGGCGAGGATCGACGTAGTAGCACTAGTGCTGAGCAATTGCTTGAAATGGAGCATTTGAAAGACCAACACCCTGTGATCAACGGCAACGGAGTATTTCACCCTGGCGTAGACCAGCTTTCTTCGGATGCTAGCAAAAGTGATCTTGGCGCCGATACTGACTCGGTGCTTGTGAATGTCGACAACGAAGGATTCGCACAGATCTCAGTTGATAGTGGAACCAGCGCATCGCTTTCCGAAGGGCGCCAGCTTCCCTCTGATGGCGGCAACGACGAAGCACTTTCCAGATTACAGCTCAAAAAAGAGACCCGCGACGAACGTGTGATGGACTCTGACATCGTAGCCGCCTTCAAGGAAAATCAGGATAGCGCAGCAAGCAGTGAGGAAAGAGTCCATAGCTCGTCAATTTTAGGCCCATCGCCTCTCGATGAGACTCTTTTGACCGGGGAGGTGCAGCAGGAAGCCACGCATAGTAATCAAAAAGCTGCTGTTGTACCGATGAAAATGATTGGCGACGGAAGCGCAGTCGTTAACATCCTTACCTCTGTCGAAAATGCGCAACCAACACCTCTTGAGGTCACAGATGATCTCAAGATATCTTCCGAACCGGAAGAGAGACTTTGTGAGAAACACTTATCGCATGAGGAAATAGCATGTATTGTCAACACGGAAGGGGGCCAGTCCGTAAAGTTGCAAGAAGCGAAAAACGAAGCTAGCGGAGAAGCCACGCCCATGAGCTTCGCTGCTGAAGGGATACTTTTCGACGAAAAAATAAACCTTACTATTGGTGGGAGAGACCTAGAAAATATGGGTGGCTGGTTCGGATCAACAACCGCATTCTTTGAAATATCTTGCTGGATTCCTGGGCGGTCGGCTATTTGGAATAATGTTTACAGGTCTGAGCAAATTACGGACAATTTGTGTCCTGACTGGGAAGCAATAGAATTGGATCTGGCTAGTTTTTGCCATGGTGATCTAGGTACACAAATTCGACTTTGCGTCTTTGACTGGAAGGAAAAAGAACAACATGTTCCTATGGGGTCGGCTGAGATTTCCTTGAAAGACGCTTTGAAAGCTTCCCGTGCCACGCCTATTTCTCTTCAATTGGTCAGCCATGAAAAAAATTATGGGAAATTAGTTATCATTGATGCTTATTTGAAAAATGTGAGAATGGACGCTCAGTTACAGTGTCCTTCTTTACAGAACGAGAAGTCATCGGCGCACGTGGCACCACCAGAAGAGCAGAAGTTGTCGTCAAGCCAGTCGTCACAATCTGAAAATGCAACTTCCACTTCACCTATTGACGAAACGATGATCAGAGAAAGCACAATGGTTAAGGACTTGTCACCAAAAGAGACAATGTCATCTTCTAGTGTTGGGAAGGCGAAAAACACCACCAAGATTGATCTTAAGTCCATAGAAGATGCGGCACAAATAGCTGTCAAAGGAAGACTGTCTATAACACCGTTGGATGCAGAGGAAGCGTCGATGTTACCCAAAAAGGTGCAATCAGAAAAGAATAATCAGGATTTTTTACCAGCAAGTGTCGGACAAGCAAGTACCAGCGAAGTGACGGCCAACAATGGGGCAGTGACAGTCCTCAAACAGGCAAATGTGGAGGCACAGGATACTACCATTGAAATGAAAGATATCCTTCGATTCGATTTGACCAAGAACGAAGGGGATCAAGAACTGCAGAATGTGGTTTCTAAATTGCCGCCTGCTGGAGATGACGCGTTGACAGTATCAGGTGACGGTCAACGTCTCCTTAACCAAGCTGCTTTGTTAAAGAAGACCATTCTGGAAAAGGATATGTTGTTGTCATACAGCAAGAGTCTAGCACAGCAAGTGACTTCTCTTGAAGAAAACCTATTGCAGCGGGACAAGCTCTTGGAGGATACGAACAAACGAATTGTATGCCTCTTGTCCGAAAAGAAATCGTTGGAGGTAGAGGTGTCGGTACATGTAAAGCTTTTCCGTGATTTAACAGACACGAAGCAACGCCTAGAGGAATCCCTTGTTGACACTAAGGCAACTATCTTGTCTTACCAGAGAGATCTAGACAGAGCTTTGGAAAAAATGGCTACCATGGAAGTTGATTACGCAAAAATGCAAAACAGGATAACCCGGGAAAACTCGGGGCCAGGGGGTACTGACCAAGAAGGCTTTCTGGAAGAAATTGAAACGGCAGTGGCAGATAACGCAGCGGTAACCGCAGCTACTGCCGAGGAAGCAGCTGGGGTAAATGCCTCAATTCAACGCGAATCCGAAGATACTATTGCTGTGTTGACGGCAGAAAAAAGCACCTTGTCTCAGACAGTAGCAACGCTTGAGCAAAGGCTAGAAACTATCCAGAGAGAAGCGCATGAGCGCGTATTGGCCGACACCAGATTACTCGAGAATAGCCAAACTCGAAGTAGTACACTAGACCGAAAGACACTTGAAGCTGCATTGGCTGAAGCCGAACTTAAAGTTCAGTCCTACGCATCGACAATGGTAGCAGAAGAAGCGAAAATGAGATTGGCGAACGAAGAGAAGCGGGAGTTGACTAAAAAGGCTGACAAGATAAAACGTGTGGCGGCAAAGAATAAAGAAACTGTCAAGCAGGCCAAGATTCTCCTCGCAAAATACAAAGCTGGCCGCAAGAAACATTCCAAGGAAATGGCTTCACTTAAAAAATCGCTTAAACATTCACAGAGGAAACTAATTAAATTAGAAAAATCTGTTGCGTCGAGGGACAAGTTGCTTGAAAAGACAAAGGAGACGATAGAAGGATTGAAGGCTGAGAAAGCAACACTGGAATCTAAAGTTTCGCCAGGGAAAGAGACGGGCGAGGCAGCTGCCCAGACGAATTCAGGAGTCGTTAACGAATTTTCAGGCAACCAAGATAACTTGCTGTCAAAAGTCAAGGAGCTTGAAACAAATCTAGAACAGGCCAACAAACAGAGAGAAGCCGCCGTGAAAGCTAAGAAATTGTACGAAGGATTTTGGAAGGACGCCAAAGAGAGTTTAATAGAGCAAGTAAAAAAGGCTGCCCCGGAATCTAAAAGTGGCCCTTTCAAAACGATACCAGATGGAAGTTTCGGCAAGATTGAGACCAGCGACAACAATGAAGTAATGCAAACATCATGGGATGCTTTTTCGAAACCAGATGCGACTCCATTATTTGAATTGGAGCGTGAAGGCAGCGGCAAGATTAAAGGACAAAGAAAGTCACGACGACGATCGACCAGAATGCCTCAAAAGCACGGAGATTCAAAATCATCCACGGGAATGAAGCGACGTTCAAAACGGTCAAGTTCAAGGTCAATCCCATCTTCTCTTACTACTACTGCAAGGCTGCGTTCGTCGACTGAGAAGTCAAGATCGTCGTTTCAAAGCCGTCCATCAGCGATTGCACATGCTCAGCTGAAGGGCTTAGTACCTGTTGGGGTGGAAGTAAGTCAGATGACATCGTCAAGACTGCGTCGTGGATTCTATCGAGTAGAAAGGAAAAAATCGAAACAGAACAACGAAGCTAGAGAGGAAGAAAAACCAGTCACAATTGCCAGGGCAGATGACCCGGCAACGCAAAATGGCCTTGCTGTGTCTAAAGGTGCGTCAGCAGATACCATCATCTCGGCAGATGAACCAACTAATATTCTGGAACCAACAATCAGCACCATTGTGGAAATAGACGAAGAAAACGAAGAATCTACCGATGGCGCGGAAGAAGTCGAGACAATTACAAAGACGCCGAAGATGTCAAAGTCAAAGACGTCCTGGTTTGGCTCACGGAAGTATCAAAAGAAGGAATCACAGGAAAATCAAGACTTGTCCACGCGAGAAGACGACGAGAACACAGGTACAGGTGTGGATCTCAGCGACAACGTCTCTGTGACTCGGACGGAACAGATCTCGAGTATCCCGAAAACACCAAAGACGCCGTCGCGAAAAATATTCTCCTTTGGAAGATCCAAGCAGAAGGAGCAAGTGGAAATTGATGATGAAGATTTTGACCTAGTTGACACTGGCATGGGTTTGATGGATGAAAATAGTCGAGCAGGCGATGCGCCTAACACGCCTCAAACACAAAAAAAACATTTAAAAAAGAAGATGCCCTCGACTCCAGTGAGCGTTTCTTCAAAGTCACCGAAGTCACCAAAGAAGGGTCTCTTTTCTTTTTTCGGGCGAAAAGATTCGACTGAAGCTGCCGAAGACATTGACGAGGAGTGCACACAGGAAACGCCGGCTGCTCAATCAGATGCTGTGTTAGCAGTGAGAATCCTACAAGAGAAAGAAGCGCAGCGGCTGCGCCGCAGTGGCAATGGTCGTCCGCGTCATTCCAGTAATTCTGCGGGAACACATCGACCCAAGCGAAGACCAAGACCGGCTAAAGCTGACCTGGGATTAGATGCCAAGAGCACTGCGACGCGGAGAGCATCTCGCCGATCGCAAGCGCCTAAACCGAAAAAAGGAGAGATTGCAGAGCGCCGCGCTAGAAGAAGCAAGATTTTGAAAAACAGACCTGGCGTTGAAGAAACTACCAACTCGGACCTAGAGAAGCAGTCGAACCACTCCAAGTGCTCGTCCCTCTCAGCACCCGACACGAACGTCGGGCATCGCTACAAGAGTATTCTCAAAACGTCTGTTACAAGTGGCAACGTTTCAAAAGACGCAGATAAAAATGCGAGACTAGAAAGAATACATCGTGTTCGAATTTCGTCAGAAGACTCTGACATGGAGGTGGTGGAAAGCTTGTTGGGTGACGAGGAAGAACGGGCCGACGAATGAGGAAACTTTTTCTAAGAGAGCCGATGTGACTTATTAGCTGTAACATAAAATGCATATGTACAATCAAATAAATAACCAAATAATGCTGAAACCTTGGTATAGGTTTGGATCAAGTGTTGCGAATGGGGTTGGAGCGACTGTTTTTAAAAAAGTAAAATTTTCTGCCCAGCCAGTCTTGTAAAAGATGCATTTTGGTTATTTATGTCGTCAACATGCATTCCTTAATTTTTTTAGTAGTCCAGTAGATTTAGTACTAGTAGATAGCTAGCACTACTACTAGTAGTAATACACCATTGTAGTGTAGCTCTAACCCTTGTTTTGACTGCAATCGGTTAACAAAGACCGCTAAAATAATAATAACAACACGCATCATCCTACACAACAAAAAAAGAACTCTCAGTTAGATCAATGTCCTTTCGTCGCACGGCCGGATCAAGAGCAGATTAAGACCCAGCCCGGATTAATTATATAGCCAGGCAACACGCGAGGGGCGACTGTTCGATTAAGAAGGTCAACTAGTACAAAGATTATCACTGAACAGTAGTTGATAAAAGATCCTCAAACGCGGCTCACAACGATTGCAAAGCAATACGTATGGTGCCTCTGCACAAACAATAAGAGCTTGAGCTTCATCGTTGTACACTGCCGCGCAACAAGATACTACAGTACGACTGAGCGATGCCTAAGGTACACGAGGCTGCCATACTTCACTTGACCCTTCGGGGTGTGAACTTGACAAATGTTTCGAAAGGTTGGTTTGGTGGCACCTCCAGTCCCGCCTTCAAGGTCTCTGCCTTTTCTTTGGGAACATCTGACCTCTGGCAGGCTGTCAAGAAGTCCATGCCTGCTGATCAAGACTTAAATCCTCAATGGCCTGCAATCTCGGTGAGCTGTCAAGAATTGTGCGGCTGCGATTTGGATCGTCCCATCCAAATTGCCGTGTTTGATCAAGACAAGGCGGGAGGCAATGTTGGGGCAATGGGAGCCTTTGAAACAACTGTGAGCGCTCTCCTGAAGAAGAAAGTCGACAACCTGGATAGCGTCGATGTATCCAAACTCTATACCCTTCGAGAGGGAGGCAGAGAGGTAGGTATGGTGGCCGTGGTGGATGTTCGAGTTGAAGAACCCGAAGCTCCAAATGCAGCTCCGCCCCCGATACCTGCACCGGCTCCGGCTCCTGTCAACCCTCCGGCACCTTCTTCTGCACCGATTCCGCATGTAACTTCTCTTGTTCCCGCTCCGTCTAAGACGCCCGGGAAGAATGATGGTAGCAGAGACCGCACGGATCGGTCGAACGATCGGGATAGAGACAGCAAAAGCTCTTCTAGATCGAAACCTCTCAATGAAAATACTATACTGTACCTGCAGCTTGAAGGAGTGGAATTGGCAAATGTGGAAGGTTGGCTGGGTTGCAGCGATCCATTTTTTCAAATTGATGGTCCTATGAATGGGTTTGAGGGAACTACACTGTGGCAGAATGTTCACCGCTCAGAGCATATTCCAGATAGTTTGAATCCAAAGTGGGGTCCTGTGCAAATTAATTTGGACCTCCTGTGCCAGTTGGATTTGGATAAAAAAATTCGTATCAGTGTATATGACTGGGAAGAAGAAAACAAACATAGGCCTATGGGCCATGTGGAAACCACGGTGAACAGTATACTCAAATCCGTAGCTTCCAAGCAAGGTGACAAGTGGGACTTATCCAAGGCTTTCATAGCCAAGCTTGGTGAACAAGATATGGGAAAGCTTGTTGTGGTGGATGCTTATACAGACACACCAACGCCGAGGTTTCCCCGGAAGTCTCCCGTTCCTTCCAAAGTAGATCAAAATTCAATAATTCGCCTAACGATGGAAGGCGTTGACATGTCAAACGTGGAAGGATGGATGGGCTGCAGTGATCCTTTCTTTCAAGTGGAAACACCCATGAAAGGAGTGGATAGTACTATTATTTGGCAACAGGTTCACCGTTCAGAGCACATTGAAAATTCTCTTAATCCAAGATGGAAGCCAGCAGAGATCAATCTTGATCTTCTTTGTCAGTTAGATCTAGATAAGCCATTACGTATTTCTATTTTTGACTGGGAAGAGAGTGGACGGCATAATCCAATGGGACACTTTGTCACATCTGTAAATCGATTGTTGCGATCAAAAGCAGAGAGGAAGGGTGGCAAGTGGGATGTAACAAAGGCTTTTATTACCAAATCTGAGGATGGGGAAGAGTTTGGAAAGCTCGTGGTTGTAGATGTCTCCGTTGAGGACTATGGAAATGACGCCAAGGGCAGAGGAGGTGACAAAAGGAATTCTCAGGATAATCCCAAAATTCCCCCAACAGTTGACAAATATGGTGCCCTGGTTCTCACATTAGAAGGTGTGGACATGGCAAATGTAGAAGGATGGTTTGGCTGTAGCGACCCGATGTTCTCTGTGGCACATCCTGTCCAGGCCCCTGACGGCACCACTTCATGGACAACAATCTTCCAGTCTGAGTACAAGGCAGACAACCTCAATCCACGATGGGAACCAGCATATCTCGCTCTAGAGCCACTCTGCCAATGTGATCTTGATAAACCTATTCGAATAACATTGGAGGACTGGGAAGAAAACGGTGCACACAACAAAATGGGCCATTTCGATACATCTGTGAACCGGCTTCTGAGGTCAAAAGCTGATAAACAGGGAGATAAATGGGACCTTACAAAAGCCTTTATTACCAAATCGAACGAGGGAGAAGAGTTCGGCAAGATTGTTGTAGTGGATGTGTATATTGATCCAAAAGGTGCCAAGAAAGCCAAAACCACCCAAGTTGAACAGCAAGCGAAGAAAGTTAAAAGAAAGGCCAAGAAGCTATCTGAAAGTGATGCAAACTCTAGAATTGTCTTGTCCCTTGAAGGCGCAAACCTGGCCAATGTGGAAGGCTTTTTGGGTTGCTCTGATCCATTTTTTGTCATTTCTACATCGTTACAGGAATCTGACGGATCGATAGCTTGGTTTCAAGTGTATAGATCTGAGGAAATCCGTAATACCTTAGATCCAAAATGGGAGCCTGCCTCAATTGATTTAGCCCTATTATGCCAAGGCAATTACAGCCGAAAACTCAAAGTCTCTTTGTACGACTGGGAGGAAGGAGAAAATCATCGTCCAATGGGAGAATTCGAAACCAGCACGCAGGAGTTGTATGATGCATCATGTGGAGGAGGCCCAAACGAGCGCCAACAATATTTTACACTGTTGGAAGCTGGTCAAGACTTTGGTAAGATTTTTGTTGCGGATGCAGTTGTTCAGAAACTAAGTTCAGATGCCAGGGCGATAAGGAAATCCAAAACAAATACGAAGGTCAATGAAGAGGCCATGCTAGAAATTACATTTGAAGGCGTTGGATTAGCAAATGTTGAAGGGTGGTTTGGTTGCTCAGGTATGTAGCCCCAGTCTTGAACCGCTGGAAACATCTTCTTTTTGGATTTCTCTCTTACACCTTTTCAGATCCTATGTACCAGCTGGAGTCTCTCAAGAGAGGTCCTGCTGGCACAGCTATTTGGCAAACTGTATACAAATCAGAGCATGTACCAGATTCATTAGATCCAAAGTGGAAACCAGCCTGGGTGGGGCTTGCTTTGCTGTGTGAATTAGATCTTGATAGGCTCATCAGGGTGTCCGTCTTTGATTGGGAAGAAAGTGGCAACCATAATCCCATGGGAACTTTTGTTACTACTGTGAATATGCTGTTAGAATCAGTTGCAGAGAGAGTTGCTGACAAATGGGATATTACAAAGGCCTTTGTCCCCGTTGAAAATGGCAAAGTACTTGGTAAAATAGTCGTGACAAGAGTTGCTATCCAACCGTTCACAAAAAAACCGCCAGAGGCCACTGATGATAGTTCATTGCAATCAGACGTAGCAAGAAGTATTTCTGGGAATCTATCGAAGCACTCGAGCAAGAGAGATGGAAGTAGATCACTTAACTCTCAAGACAGTTGTTCTCCAGGTTCACATTCAGAACGGCGATATTCAGAGGGAGGATCCTACTCTTATGGATCGCACGAGAGTCGCAGCATATCAGAACGATCGTACAATAGTTGCAGCCCAGGCTCATACAACAGTCGCAGCAAATCAGGATCATACAACAGTCGTGGCTCTGCCTCTCACGATAGTCGACGATCTCGCTCCTTGCGTAGTCGAGGCTCTTCACAAGAGAATAGTCGTCGATCTCTGGGTAGTCGGGACTCTTTTTATGATAGCCGTCGATCTGGTTCCTCAGGCAGCCGTGGATCTGTCTCCGATGGTGGTCACCAAGCCTCTGTGGAGAGCTTTGGTTCGGATCCATCAGGGCCTACCAATCTCTCAGATGACTTTTCCAAGGGGTCAAACCAGAATGATCACGTGGTAGCAGATGATGCTGAATCAGTTCTATCGGGAAGTGCATTACCGGTTGATGCTGTAGCCAATTTTGTCTCAGATCATTCAGGCCGTAGCCAAGACTCCGGACGTGATCATTCTCGCAGCCCAGGCAACAGCCAACACTCTCGCTCGTACAGCAGAAGTGGTAGTAGACGATCATTGAGTCCTGGAAATAGCATGGGATCCCACAGCCAAAGACCTAGAAGTTCAGGCGGTAGTCGAGGGTCCCACCGCCAAAGGTCCAAAAGTTTTAGCCCAGTCGGCAGTCGAGGTTCCTATAGCCAAGAATCTGCGAGCCCAGGTAATAGCCGAAGCTCAAGGTCGCCTTCAAGTCGAAGCAGATCCAGATCATTTAGCCCAGGTAGCAGCAGGGATTCTCGGTCTTTCAATGGCAGTGGACGGTCCTTCGAACGCCGTGGATCTGGTTCCTACAGCCGACGGTCCTATGGTTCTACGCGTAGTAGGTCCTATAGTCCCAGCAGACGATCCTATGATAGCGGCGGTTCTCAATCGTATGATAGCAGATATTCCAGCCGTAGCCGATCTTATCATGGCAGTCGTAGCCGCAGCGGGCGATCCTATGATTCTCGTTCGTACAGCAGCAGGGGGTCATACGATAGCAGATACTCTAGACGCAGCTGGTCGGACAGATCATCCTCTCCGCCGCCTGCTGATAGTGGCGACAGCGTGCTCAAATCTCTGGCGTGGGAAGCATTGCAGAGCCAGGCGGAAGCCGAGCAGGAAGAGATGGCCGATTTGAAGTTTTACCTGACGCTACGTGGATTTAAGCTGGTAAATGTCAGGGGATACTTTGGGGGGAAAATCTCGCCTTTCTTCCAGTTGTCTACTCAAAGTGATTCTAATTCACAGATGTGGCAACCTGTTTATACCTCGGAACCCATTGAAGGAGAAAATCCTACGTGGAAACCAGCATCTATGAGTTTGGATCTGTTGTGCTCAGGCGATCGTGATAAGCTTATTCGTCTCTCTGTATCCGACCAGAACGAGAAGACGGGAAAGCTTACATCCATTGGATCCATTGAGACCACAGTAAATAAGCTGATAGCATCGAAAGTAGGGGGCTTCGGCTCTGGGGATAATTTCGACGATTCCAAGGCGATGCGACTTACTGCAGATCGAAAGGAAATGGGAAGCCTTGTTGTTTTGAGTGCACACGCTGATGTTCCGAGACCAAAGCCCGCCATTCCATTGGCATCTGTGCCACATCAATCTAAAATGGGCAGAGGACATAGCTTTGAATCTCATCATTCCAGTCCGCGTTCTGGATCGAGGAGCTATTCTAGCAGAAGTCGTAGCTATTCCAGTAGTAGCTATTCCAGAAGTCGGTCGAGCAGAAGCAACTCGAGAAGTTACCGATCGCGTAGCTTTTCAAGAAGTTCTCGTGGATCTCGAGGTTCATCATATCGGAGTTATGGCTCGCGGAGCTATGACTCGCGGACTTACGATTCCAGAAGTAGTGGAGGATCACGGAGTTACCACTCTCGATCTAGTCAGACTAGTAGCCGATCTAGATTAATCTATGAGTCAGAGTCATCTCACTCCCAAAGCAGCCGATCAAGAAGCCTCGCCCAAGAAGATGAAGATCCGAATGGACTCTCGGAAAATGCAACGTTACATCTTACCTTACACGGCGTTGGACTTGCTAATGTTGAGGGATTCTTTGGGACATCAGATCCGTTTGTCCAGGTTAGCGCGTACACTGGAATTCCGGGCCCCCAGATGTGGCAAACCATATTCAGATCTGAACACATTATGGACACTTTAAATCCAAGATTTAAGCCAATGGAGCTGAATCTTGAGTCTTTATGTAAGCGGAACCTTGACGAACGGATTCAATTCTCTGTCTTTGACTGGGAGGAAACAGGGAAACACCAACCGATGGGTGTATTCGAAACTACAGTAAATGGACTACTTGAAGCCAGAATTTTCGTCGATGAGGACAACACTGAAGTGGACTCCTCAAAAGGTTTTACAGCAATACACAATGGGGAGAACTATGGTAAAATTGTTGTCGCGGGTGCTCGAATTGAGAATCCAGAAAGATCAAGGGTAAGTGCAGTTCAAACCACTAAAACCTCCAAGAAAGATAAACGGAAAAGAAAAAGTGAAGGCAATCGAAAGAAGCAGCACCAGGTCAAATTCAATAATCACGGAGACGAGCTAAGTATCGGAACCATTGAATCCAACGTCGATGAGCAGATACTCGGGGAAAATAGGAATGTTTTCGGGGACGAAAACGAAGACGATACGAAGAGTCGACCTTGGAAAGAAGCGCTGCCAACTACCGTCGGTTTAGACGGATTCGACGATGACATTGGAAATATGATGATGGGCGGTGGCGTCGAAAATGAGGATGACAGCAACCAGGGTTCCATCACAAACATTGCTGAAATTCTCGCTCGAGTTGAAGAAGCTGGTGATAGTGATAGTGATGCAACTGGGAGTGATAGCGATGACAGTGAGGGCAGCGACGATGACAAGGATGACGACGATGACGATGACGACGACGATGACGACGACGACGACGACAAGGACGATTCGGAACACAGTCAGGATGAAGATAAGGACGCCATGTTGAAAATGATGTCAGCCATGCATGAGAGTTTCTCGGTCATGGCTGCAGCACCCAACACAGCAGCGCCTGATATTGAAGTCGACCTTGAGAAGTTCGACGAAATGTACGAGCAGGTAATCGTTGAATCAAAGGAAGTTCTAGAATTTGAGAAGAAGCTAGAAGAGAGGGCTCGGCGAGGTAAGAAGAACGCAGGCGATGAGAATGAAGATCCAGACTTGCTTCGGGATACACCACGGCTGATATTATTTGAGGACGAAAAGGAAAGCAGAAAAAAACGTGGCAGAAAAAAGAAAAATGGAGGCTCCAAGTTTTCTCAAGAATTTCGTGACGCCATGCGCATCGTCTTTGGCAGCGAATCAGAAGAGGAGGAGGAGGAAGAAGAAGAAGAAGAGAAGAAGGTGGAGGATGAATTGAGCCGCCAGATGCAGGTTTCCTTCGTCAACAATAGCAAAAGAGGAGGCAGCGAGTCTTCACTCTTTGTGGGCGAGATGATCAACGGTAGGAAAGACGAAAAAACTGTTGATTCCAATGGAGAAGGCGACGATGACGATGCCATGGAAAAATCTCACAAATCCAATGTCAGCAGATCCGCTCACATGGCCCCTAGCCAAAAGAAGAAGAAAGCGAATCGGAAGAGAAAGGCTCCAAAAGTTGATCCGGCGGAAACTTTTGCTTTGGAGCGAAAACGACAGGAGGGACAAAAGATTTTTACTACTAGCGGGCTGAAGCAAGAAATGGCGGACATGAAGAAGGGGTTGACACGAAAGATGATGGAAAGAGAGCTGGAGAATCTTCGAAAGGCTACATCGAATAAATTCAGTCCCTTTGACAAGAAACTCAACACCCCTGGAGGCTTGTTCGAAGACTACAACGCCTCATCCGGCAATGCAAGAACATCGTATGGTGCCAGTGGTGCTGCTGCTACTGCAAAGCAAGCAAAACCCAAGCCTGCTCCAACTGTTGGACTGATGGACCATCTTTCCAAAAATGATCTCAAGGACGAAGGGAAGAAATTCGATGACTTGGCAACAGTGGCTCCTGGTGGTGAACCCAACCCACTTTCAAATCTCACGGCTATACCATCATTGAATGCACTGCCAGGAGTAGGAGTAGCACAGCAGGGAGTTACTCAGGCCAAGAAGAAGGCTACGGGAAGTTTGGGTGCCATCGGTCAGTCAGGACAGTCATTGGCGGCAGGTGCTGGAGAGCAAATGTTTTTCTCCACCCAAAATGCTCACGACGATGACGAATCTCAAGCCAATGTAGGATTAACGGGTAATAAACCCGTCGCCGTTGCTGGTAAAGCCGGTCTGGCAAAGGGTCAGAGCTCTCGAAAGTTTCCTGCATTCTCCTTCGGAAAGAAGGGTGGTGTTGGTGTCCAACTAGATGATGACGACGGAGGATATATCAATTCTGAATATTAATTACTGTTACATCTCTTCAATATGTGCATTAGTGTGCACAGCATAATGGCAGGGACCAGCTGATAGGTGCATATCCACTAATCCCAGAATATAGGCAGAGACATTGGACGGTCCCTCCAGAAGACCTTAGGCTGCAATGGAAGTATTGGCATGTCCCACATTCCAACATCTTGTTCAAAGCTCAATCTAATGGCTATACTTGCCACCCCAAAATGCACCACGACTATGATAACACTGCATCCGGATTTCAACTCTC
>Ga0210025_1001322_pt1 | contig 27250 bp, 25 predicted proteins | sample CryGeyme20150102_FD_183989 | JGI IMG/M metagenome (GOLD analysis project Ga0210025, IMG submission 183989) | Groundwater microbial communities from Crystal Geyser aquifers in Utah, USA - Crystal Geyser metaG 2015-0102 (SPAdes) (version 2) | ecosystem: Environmental > Aquatic > Deep subsurface >... | reverse complement strand
CCTGTTCGGTCCCATCGGGCATATCCCGCCCGCCGAAGCCGAAGCTAATTACTATGCAGCCTGCGAGAACCTCGATATGGTCGCATGACTCAAATGAAACCGCCTCCGGAAAACCCGGGACGCTTCACAAGTCTGTGGGGCATAGGTGGCTGAAAAGCAACATAAATATTGATAATCAACAGCTTGACAGGGGATAAGGTTCGAATCCTGCCACCCCAACCAAATTCACGGTATTAGGTGGCAAAGGCCCAACGAGCGGTATTTGCTTCGTTTCCCCGATCTGGCTGAGATAATCAAGATCATGGCAGCGATCTGCCAGCGACGTTTCAATATGGCATTGGGCGATTCAGAATTGATCGGTATTCGAGGGCATGGCCAAGCGGCAGCTCTGTTCGGATGACTATTCTGTCCGTCCCTTGCTCCCCTACACGGCAGCATGCAGGCGGCCATTCGGTCTCTGGTCTTATTTAATCAAGACAGCCAACATGTAAATGATTGTAAATAGCTATCCGGACTGCTGGTAAAACTTATGTAAATCATAGTAAAACCCACATTATGAAATCACCTGAAAGAGCAAAGCTCGCCTTATCAAGGACAGAGAATTGCTAGGAGAGTTGAAATGCGGGTAGCGATAGCGGATGATGATGCGGAGATTATCGAGTTTTTGGGAAGAATCGTCGAAGGCCAGGGGCATGTTTATGCGGGCTATGCCGATGGCACGTCTCTTTCAAGCGCATTGCTGCGCGACACGTTTGACCTGGTAATTCTTGATTGGAATATGCCTGGAAAGAATGGCATGCAAATATTGGAATGGATGAAAAGCGCCGTCGAAGATCGTCCGCCAGTCATCATGATGACCAGCCGCACGGCCAAACAGGATATTAGCGACGCACTCAATGCCGGGGCCGATGATTATATCACCAAACCGGAAGACAAGAATGTCATCGCCGCCCGGATCAATGCCTTGTTGCGCAGAAACAATGGCGCATCCGCAATGGAACCAAAGGCAGAATATGGTAACTATCTGCTCAATCGCATCGAACAGACGGTCAAGCACGGTGAAAAAGAAGTTTCGCTGACCGCAAAGGAGTTCGAACTTACCGATCTGATGTTCCGCAATCGAGACCGAACCTTGTCGCGGCGATATATCATGGAAACCGTTTGGCGTACCAATGCCCACCTGGCCACACGGACGCTCGACATGCACATATCCCGAATTCGATCCAAACTCGCGCTAAAACCGGAAAACGGGTTTAGGATTTTCACGGTTTTCGGCTATGGTTACAGACTGGAGACGTTTGGCAACGGAGGGTAATTGTGTCTGGAGACTTCCGGGGTTGGCTTCCTTTGTCGGGCTGTCGTCTTTTGGCCGCTTTATGTATCTGGGTCTCGGCCTTCGCACCCGGTGAAGCCATCGCTCAAAAAACTTCCGATCAAATCACATATGTTTTCGAACGCGGTGACACGCTGTTCAGCCTTGGCAACAAATATCTGCGCAAACGATCCGACTATGTTGCCGTTCAGCGCCTCAACCGGATTGCCGATCCCCGTCAGATTCCCCTTGGAAAGCCTCTCCGAATCCCCGTCTATTTGCTTAAATATCGTCCAAGTGAAGCCAAATTGAGCGCATTTCGCGGAAGCGTTTCCATCGCCTCCAACGGACGGATTCTGCGGCCGGTCGTTGGGCTCAATGTCGCAGAGGGAAGCTCTATTGCAACCGCCTCGCGGAGTTTCTTGACGCTGCAACTTGAAGATGGCTCGCGCGTGTCGCTGCCATCAAACAGCAAGGTACGGATTACCCGCCTGCGCCATCTCCTGCTCACCGATAGCATCGATTATGAAATTGCCATCGATAAAGGGCGAATTCGGTCTAAAGTTGCGCCGTTGGACAAGCCGGCTGACCGGTATCGTGTCCGCACTCCCGTCACGGTGTCAGCCGTTCGCGGCACAGACTATCGCACCAGAGTAGATGAAATATCGGGCACAGCCTTTTCCGAAACCGTCGAGGGCGAAGTGGTTGTCGCTACCGGGGAAAACTTGACCAGCGCGTCTTTGATTTCGGTCCCTGCTGGTTCCGGCGCAGCGACGACGGTGACGGGTGCAATTACCAAAGCGGAATTGCTACCCCCGCCAGAACTGTTGGATCCTGCCAAAGTCCAGTCGGAGCCAGCCTTGCAATTTTCGATCGCGCCGAGGGACTCGGTTGTTGGTTACCGTCTGATCATTGCTTCCGATGCCGGCTTTATCGATCTGGTAACTGAAGCAGAAGGGCAGGGAACAGTGCTTGATATTCCAACGATCCCAAACGGACGCTATTTTGTCAAAGTAACCGCGCTGGCGGCGGACGGGTTCGAAGGCATGCCAGCAACCTATGCCTTCAAACGCCAACTCAGTACGGTGGGTGGTAGCGCCGAAGCCGGTGATTTCGGTTATCGGTTCAAATGGTTCGGCGAAGGTGAGGGGAAAAGATTCTATCGCCTTCAGATCCTCAAGGATAGCAAAACGTCAATACCGATCATCGACGAATCTGGGCTATCCCGGGATGCTGTTACACTCTCGGATCTGCCGGATGGCGATTATTATTGGCGCGTCGGCGTGATCCAATTTTCGAGTGACCCCGGCGATCCAGAAGCGATCGAAAGATGGACCGATTTCGAGAAATTGACCGTCGCCAACTAACCGTCCCAGTTCGGATCATGATCGATTTTTTGCGGAGGCACAATCACCGATGAGACTGCGCCAGCGACTGGGCATGGAATGGCTGGCAGTAGCGCTGCTGGCATCGTGTCTGGTTGCAGCATTGGCTTATTGGGACAGTTTGTCTCAGTTCGACAATCTGATTTATGACCAACTTTCCCGGATCGACCCACCGCCCCCGCGACCTGAGATTCTGATTGTCGCAGTTGACGAGGATAGTCTTGCCGCCTTTGGCCAATGGCCATGGTCCCGGCAACGTCACGCTGCGCTTTTCAAGCAACTGGCATTAGGCAATCCAGCAGCGATCGGTTTCGACATTTTGCTGAGCGAACCTGGCGATCCTGACGATGACGCAGCGCTGGCACAGGCTATGACGAGTCTTCCGAATCTGGTCCTGCCGCTGCATTTTATTTTGCCGGGCAGCAATGGTGCAGAATATGACGTCAAACATCCGGTGGCGCCGTTTGCCGAGGCTGCGGCTGGTCTGGGTCATGTCAATCTTGTGTTCGACAGGGACGGGGTGGTCCGCCGAGCGGCTCTGTGTTTTGGCGACAAGGCGTCGGGTACAGACTGGCCGCATTTGATGGAGATGGTCTACCGATCAGTCGAGAGGCGCCCATCGTCAGCGTATCAGCGGCTGGCAGACTGCAATCAAACGCTTTTGATGCCCTTCACACGGCGTGGTGCTTATCAATCCATATCTTATGGGGCGTTGGCCAGCGGACAAGTACCGCGAGCTTTCCTGAATAACAGAATCATATTGATCGGGGCGACGGCCAACGGTCTGGGCGATCAATACCCGGTTCCGCTTGGCGATGGAGGAACCCTGGCCGGTGTCGAAATCATGGCCAATCTTTATGGCGGGATTGCGCGCGATGATTTTATCGTTCCGCTGCCCTTCGTACAACAACTGGCGCTATCGCTCTTGCCGATCTGGGTTTTGCTGCTGGGTTTTTGGCGATGGCGCCCGCGGACCACGATCATTGTCTCGTTGGGCTTGATATTGATGATATTGCTGACCAGCGCGATCCTTATTAACTTCTCCGTCTGGTTCGCCCCAGGCACGGCCCTTTTGGGGATCATATTGGTATATCCCGTCTGGGGCTGGCGTCGGTTGCAGGCGACAAGCGATTTCATGGATAGTGAATTGCAGCAATTCCACCGGTCGAAAATCGATATTCCGATCATGCGTCCGGAACTTGGGCCCGTTGATGTCATCACCGGTCAGGCGGAGCAATTGACCCATGCCATTTCGTATGTCCGCGATTTGCGCCGGTTCATCAGCGATGCGCTTAGAAATCTCCCTGACCCGATGTTCATCACCGACCTTGATGGCAAGGTGACATTTGCCAACCAGCTGGCGCAGGCAGGGATGAAAGATGGTGCCCATGATCTTGCGCTGGATGACATGCTCGATCGGTTTGTATCCGCCGATGATCTTCAGGAAGTTAAAGACTATCTCGATTTGAAGCACAGGCCGACCAAACACGATTATGTCGATTTCACATCTCGTAACGGCGAAATTTTTGCGATGCGCCGCGCCGCTGTGATGTCCAACGAAGGAACATTGAAGGGCTATATCCATTATCTGGCAGATATCACCGAAATCGCCCACGCCGCCCAGTTACGGGAAGAGGTACTGCAACTGCTTTCCCACGATATGCGCGCACCGCAGGCGGCGATTCTGGCGCTTCTCGACGGGAAAGAAGGGGATGAAATCACAGGTCGGATCGAAGGACACGCGCGCCGCACGTTGGCACTGGCCGACAATTTTGTCGGACTCGCACGGATCGATGCCAGCGAATTTTCCGGTGAGGATATATTGCTGTCGGAATTGGTCGCGGAAGCCAGCGACAGCCTGTGGCCTCTAGCCCAGGCGCGAAATATCCGGTGCGAAATCGATGACCAGTCGGCCGGTGCCTTCGTCAGTGGGGAACCGTCAACCCTTTACCGGTCCTTTGTCAATTTGATCGATAACGCGATCAAATATAGCCCGGATGGCGGCGTCGTGACCATTTTGATCCGAGTGACGGAATTGGACCGGCAGTCGTTTGTATCGGTCGCGATAGCCGATCAGGGCAAAGGCATTTCGCAGGAGATGTTGGGCCAATTGTTCGAGCGTTTCGCCAGCGATGACCGGATGGCGCGATCATCCATAAAGGGGGCGGGACTGGGACTGAATTTTGTTGCCAAGGTGATGGAGCGGCACGGTGGTCACATTCGTGGGGAGAACAGTCGGGATGGCGGTGCTTGCTTCACCGTGCTTTTACCGTTGGCTGCCGATGTCGAAGAACAAGCCGATTGAATCATTCGATGCCTTGGCGAGTCCGGATTGTACTGCGGGGGGCGTCGCCAGCATCATTGTCCAGTCCGGACAGCGCAGAATCGACAAGAAAGGGCAATGACTGCGCTATAGTGCCGTTGCAGTGATATTCTGCGGCACTGCCTGAATATAGCTTTGCTCCGCGCACCTGATCGAAAAGGCTGATCGTCAATCGATGTTCCCGGTCGCTGCAGGACTGGAATCGCTTTTGCTTTTTAGCGGCAGCTATTAATTTTTCTGCTTCTTGGTCACCAGCGTTGATCGCAATATCGGCTGGCCGATCGGAGAGCGCTACATGGACCAATATCGAGGCATCCGAAGCCATCTGATAGCCTTTTCTGCTAAGCGCTTCTGTGACCAAATCCCGGGCCAGCGCCGTGTCATGGTTGGCCACCGCGTCTATTGGTGACAAGACGAAGCTTGCTTGTTCCGGCGGCGCTATAAGTTGATGCGTTGTCGCGCGGGTTTGAATCGGTCCGGCACATCCAGAAACCGTCATTGCGCTCACTAATATCCATGAGAGTGACCGGATCATCACTTCCCCCTGCCGATTTTCCAAGCCCTTTTGATAGTCTTGCGGTCCAAGGAAGTCACGCGAATAGGATTTCGTTGCAAGTCTATCGTGTCAGTGCGTAGTAAATCACGTAGCCCCAAGAGAAAAAGCCGTGAATGATCGCCCATAATATCGATTTATGGGTAGTGAAGCTGATCGCAATGGCCAGCGCGCTACCAAATCCAACCCCTTTGCTGACGATCTCCTTGCGGACATAGGTGGCTCCCCTTCTCATAGGCGATTCCCCTGCCGCATAATCTTCCGGCCGCATCCGTTCCGGCTTTATCTTTTCCGCCATGGTCAGGCGGCTTCTCGAGCGCGGTCGGACAATTCCTGATTGAGCATTTCTGCCAGCAGGAAGGCGAGCTCCAGCGACTGCGCCGCGTTGAGGCGCGGGTCGCAATGGGTGTGATAGCGATCGCCCAGCGAGGCATCGGTGATCGCTACGCCGCCGCCGGTGCATTCGGTGACATTCTGCCCGGTCATCTCGCAATGGATACCGCCGGCAAATGTGCCCTCGGCCCGGTGCACGGCAAAAAAGCCGCGTACTTCGCTAAGGATGCGGTCAAACGGCCGGGTTTTGTAGCCGCTTTCGGCCTTGATGACATTGCCGTGCATCGGATCGCAAGACCAGACGACCGGATGGCCTTCCCGCTTCACGGCCCGGACGAGAGGGGCAAGGCCGCTTTCGACCTTGTCGTGCCCGAAGCGCGAAATCAGCGTCATCCGCCCTGGCTCACGCCCCGGATTAAGCGTGTCGAGCATTTTCAAAAGCGCATCGGGAGTGAGCGAGGGGCCGCATTTCATGCCGATCGGATTGCCGATACCGCGCAGAAACTCGACATGGGCCGATCCCTCGAACCGCGTCCGGTCGCCAATCCACAGGAAATGCGCGCTGGTATCATACCAGTCGCCGGTCAGGCTGTCCTGCCGGGTCAGGCATTGCTCATAAGGCAGCAACAGCGCTTCGTGGCTGGTGTAAAAGGATGTGGCTTTCAGTTGCGGCACAGTGTCCGGATTGATCCCGCATGCCTCCATGAAGGCCAGCGCCTCGCCGATCCGGTCTGCCATTTCCTCGAATTTTTTTGCCCACGGGCTGCGCGCCATGAAATCGTGGGTCCAGCCATGCACCTGCTTGAGATTGGCGTAGCCGCCAGTCGAAAAAGCGCGGAGCAGATTGAGCGTCGCGGCTGACTGATTATAGGCGCGGACCATCCGATCCGGGTCCGGATCGCGGCGGCTGCTGTCAAATTCGATGCCATTGATGATGTCGCCGCGATAGCTGGGCAGCTCGACGCCATCCTGCACTTCGATATCGGAAGAGCGTGGCTTGGCGAACTGGCCCGCCATCCGGCCAAGCTTCACCACTGGCAATTTCGACGCATAGGTCAGGACCACCGCCATCTGCAGAATGACGCGAAAGGTGTCGCGGATATTGTTGGGATGAAACTCCGCAAAGCTCTCGGCACAATCGCCGCCCTGCAACAGGAACGCCTTGCCTTCAGAAACTTCGGCCAAATCCTGTTTCAGGCTGCGTGCTTCACCGGCAAAGACCAGCGGCGGGTAGCTGCCGAGCAGTTCCTCCGTTTCCGCCAGTTTGGCGGCATCGGGATATTGCGGCATATGCAATCCCTCAAAATCCCGCCAGCTATTCGCCGTCCAATTCGTCGCCATTCGAGCGCTCCGCTTCATTTCCCATAAAATCGAGAGCCTTTAGGCGGGAGTCAAGGGCGATGGCAAGGGAAACCCATTGATGGTTGCCAGCGCAACTATCGGGAAACTACCGTTGCAGACTAGCCGGCCGGTTTTTTCTTCCAAGTGCCGCTGTTGCGGAATTCGGGTTTGATTCGGCTGACATCGGGGAGATTCTGTCCGGCAAATGCCTCGTCTCCACCCTTGGCTTTCGCCTCGCTGCTGTAATTGGGTGCTTGATAGGATCGAAGCGCGTTTACATCTAATGCCGGAGCTGGACGATCGTGCCTGCGCGCATTGTCTGCTGCCATGGCTGCCGTTTTCTCTGATTGAGCGGCTTCGGCTTCGGCCTTGCGTCGGCCCGCCTCATAGGCTTTTTCCAGTGCAATCGGGTCTAGTGAAGAGGGCGATGTGTCGCTGCTCGCCACATCATAGCGGCGCGGCTTTGGTACCGGCAAAGGCTCACCGCCGAGATATCTTTGGCCGAATGCACTCGCCTTTCCGGCCCTACCTTTCCAGCTGTAGAAGCGATGCGTGCCGACCGTGCCGAGGAACCGCAGGCTGGGCGCCCAATAAGGATAGACATAGCTCGCATGGTAATGGGTGGCAGTGCCGACGGTCGTGTAGCTTTTTCCGGCCAATGCTTCGGCAGCGACTTTCTTGGCGCGTGCCCAGTGGAAACGTGACGGTTTGCGGCGTAGTGAACCGTCGCATGTGTAGGTAAACTGGCAACCGGTCGTGCGTTCGCTGCCTTGATAGACAACCCCGCAAACCGTGCTCGGATAGCTGGGATGGCGGACGCGGTTCAAGATGACCTGCGCGACGGCGCGTTGGCCAGCATCCGGTTCCATTCCCGCTTCGTAATAGATCGCTTGGGTCAGACAGTGCAGCGCTCGGCTATTGTCCAATGCCGAGCCACGAAACGCTGTCGGCCGGATGAAATGTGCAGAGGACGGCAGATTAGCATCATCTCCAAGCATGTCCGATAAACCGTCAATCGATCCAGATCCGGGGTCGGCAAGCGGATCAGTACCGAGACCGCCGTAATTTTGCGGGATCGCATAATTTGGGTCAATGAAATAGAAGGCTGATCCGGCAAAATTTTCTTCTGCGCGCTCGACTGATTGTAATTGCGGGTCGCTGGGGTTGAACTGCTGCGCATCGACGCGCGATTGTGACAGGGTTGCCGGGATCAAGATGAGGCTGATCAGGAAAAATATGGTCAAAATCTGTTCGCGGATCGTCAGTTTCGCGAATGACAGGTGCCGTTTCCATGCTGGCGCCGGTTTAGCGGCCTTTGTTATCCAGTCGCCTGTCGCGTCGTCTGCTTCCACCGAGGCCACAAGCGCCGGAATCCTGCTACCCAGACCGTAGTCGGGCAGATGGCTGCTCAGTGGAGGAACATAGGGTGGCGGTACGCGCATGAGTATTCAAATTACCTGATTGGGCCCAGACGGACGAAACGGCTGCGATATAACCGGTTTATGCGGGGTCGGCGCGGCCCAAAACAACGCTGTTCCACGATGGGACGCGGGTTGTCGGTAGGTTAACCGGTTAACGGGGTTTGGCGTTCCCTCAGGTTCACGAGATATTGTGCAACCATGTAGCCGGCGATTCCGAATATGATTCCGCCAATGGCGGGAGCCAGAACAATCCCATCCAGGCCGTAAAACTCCCGGCCCAGCCAGAGAAAGGGGATGAGCCCTAGCGTGTTCCGTAGCCAATTCATCGCGGTTGACCATGTTGGATGACCCAGGTTGTTGCAGGCGGCATTGCCAATGAACAGCATACCATTAAAAAAGAAAAGTGGTGTTAACAGAGCTGCAAACAGCCAGAATACATGACGCCCTTCGCCTGCCAGATGAAAGGCGTCGCTGATCGGACCACTCAAGAGATAGAGGATTGGCCAAATGATCAGCGTATAGGCCAATGCAAAAATCGTCGCTTGCTTGATAGTCATCCGTACCCGGTCGAATTGCAGAGCTCCGAAATTCTGACCGATGATCGGTCCGATGGCGCCGGAAAGCGCGAACATCAAGCAGAAGGCAACTGGCACGACCCGGCCGACAACCGCAAAGCCGGCAATCACATCATCGGAATAATCGGCCACGAAACGATAGGAAATAAAGCCGCCAACCGGAGTGGCAATATTGGTTAGAATTGCCGGGATCAGGATCGCCATGATTGGCGGAATATCGCTGCGAAAGCCTGGCAGGGAAAAACGGTCAAATCCGCCATAATTTTTAATGATCGGCCATATTGCGAAGATCGCCGAAACAAGAGCTGCGCATGCGCTCGCCACCGCAGCACCGTTGATTCCCCAGTCGAAGCCAAAGATGAAAATCGGATCGAGAATGGCATTGGTGATGCCCATGCTGAGAGTCACGTTCATGGCGCGCCGCGCGGCACCGTGAGCCCGCAGGAAGCCGGAGCAGACCATGGCTGTGACGCTGAACGGCATGAACGGTGCGTAGATCCGGATATAGCCGGTTGCGGCCTGATTTGCGGCTCCATCAGCACCGGCAAGTTCGAGAATATCGGGTGCAAAAATGAAAAACAGGATTGCCAATGGCGCGATCAGTATTACGCTAAGCACCATAATATTGGTCAGGTAACGCCTGGCCTGATCCGGTGCGCCTAGACCGATTTGGCGAGCAGCAAGCGCGCTGGTCGCGATCATTAAACCGATATGGAACGCGGTAGCGAAAAATAGAATCGTTGCAGCAAAGCCCATCGCCGCAGTCAGTGAACTGTCAGCGAGTTGCGCGATATAAAACAGATCGGCAAAGTCGACGATGAACATCGTCAACAGGCCAATGCTGGCGGTCAATGACATCGTAGTGATATGCCGAAGCGGGCTGCCGGTCAGGAATATGGCGGGTTGCGTCGCGATATTATTTGTTCCACTGCCAATCGCCTAGCCGGAACCGGCGTGGCCGAAGAGATTTTTTGCCCTATAGTCTTTTGCCAAAGGGTCAATTTATCTCTAATGGAAAATGATCTTTGGGGAGCATTGGATGATCTATCGAAACGGAATCATCGCGCTGATGATCGTGACATTGGCGGGTTGTTCGATTGCCGAGGAGCCGCAAGAGCAGCCGTCTCAGGAACGCGACGTTTTTGAGCGCCGTAACACCAGCCTTGATCCGGCGGATAATGAACTGACCCCCCGAAGCGGGGATCAGGCTTATGCGCGGATCGCGCTTAATTGCATCAACAAGCAATATCCCAACAAGATCACCCATGTGCTGAACAGCGCTGCCGATGTCGCTGAACCAGCGAAACTGACTCCAGTCTTCTATGGCTGCTACGACTGGCATAGCGCCGTTCACGGCCACTGGTTGTTGACCCGCCTGTGGGGCGAGGATCTGGTTCCCGAGATGGATGACGAGATCGGCGCCGCACTTGCCGCGAATTTTACCGCCGAAAAAATAGCCGGGGAGATCGCTTATTTTCAAGGTGGCGACCGAGCAGCGTTCGAGCGGCCCTATGGAATCGCATGGTTCTTGCAGCTGACCACCGAATTGCGCGACATTGCCGCTGGCGAAGGCAGTAAGGCCGAGCAAGCGAAGGAATGGCTTGCCCGACTTGAGCCGCTGGAAGCGGTAATTGTTGGCAATATCAAGGACTGGCTGCCGAAACTGGCTTATCCGATCCGCCTGGGGACGCACAACCAATCGGCTTTTGCTTTTGGACTGTTTCTCGATTGGGCCGCACGCAGCGGCGATCGTGAAATGACCAGCCTCGTCAACAAAAAGGCTCTTGATTTCCATAGCGATGACCGGAATTGCCCGATGGCTTATGAGCCCTCGGGGGAAGACTTTCTGTCTTCCTGTCTGATGGTCGCAGACCTGATGCGACGGGTGCTGGATGAAGGCGAATATGCAAGCTGGTTATCCGATTTTCTGCCAGAAATCCCGACTGACGGTAGCGACGACTGGTTAGCCGTTGGCATTGTGAACGACCCGACCGATGGGAAATTGGTCCATCTGGACGGTCTCAATCTATCGCGGGCGTGGGCGATGGAAGGCATGGCTTCGGCTCTACCAGATGACGATCCACGGCGAGCATCGCTCATCGCTTCCGCTAGCTTGCACGGTAATTCTGGAGAGGAATCTGTGCGCACACCGCATTATTCCGGCAGCCACTGGCTGGCCAGTTTCGCAACCTATTGGCGCACCCGGAGGGGGATCGGCGCGAACGGCAGCAATCCGGCTTCGTGAAACCAGACTCCGCCAAACGACCGGCGCAACAGGCCGAGGCCAGAACCACCTCTTTACTGAATCGGCTATTTCCCGTGAATCGGGACATTGCGATCAAATCAATATTCGGCGTCTGGGGTGCCTATTTTCTGTTTGTCACCAGCCGCCTGCTATACATGACACAGCCCAATGCAGATGCCTTGTTGGTCCAGCGGATACTGATGACGAGCATCTGTATCACCTTCACATGGCTGCTCTATCGCCTGCTGATCGCGGTGCGCAGTAGCGGCATGGGGGCTGCGATGTTCATGCTGACTTTGCCAACCATGATCCTTGCCAACTATATCGCCATTCTCGACCAGATTGTATTTAACCATGAGGCGGCCCTGTTCGACCTTTCCTATCTGCTTGACCCTATAGATTTCACCTCTTTTGATTGGCCCTATATCGTGGATGAGGCGTTTACCCGCTATTTCATCTTGGCCAGCTGGGGGGCCTTATATCTGGCCTTGTCCCACAGTCAGGAGGTGCAACGGATGATGGCGCACAGCCGTCAGTTGGAGCGGGTAAATCGGGAGAGTGAGCTCCGGGCATTGCGTTATCAATTGAATCCACATTTTGTTTTTAACGCGCTCAATTCAGTCAGCAGCCTCATCATCGATCGACAAAATGAGCAGGCCGAAAAGCTCGTCGATGACTTGGCCGATTACATGCGGGCGGTACTGACCGGTGGTGCCGAGGATATGATTACAGTGGAACAGGAAATCGCTCAGCAGGTTCGCTATCTGGAGATTGAGCGGATGCGTTTCCCCGAGCGGTTGCAGTATTTCGTCAACATCGATCCGGCTGCTCATGGTTGGAGCATACCGTCATTGATCGTCCAGCCGCTAATTGAGAATGCCGTCAAATTTGGCGTTTCCGGAACCGATCAACCGTTCAACATCATCATCGCAGCCCAGATTGAGGGCGATCGCCTGCGGATCAGCGTCGCCAATGATGGCAGAGTTCAAATCCCTCCTAGAAAAGCGGGCGATCGCACTGGCGGTACCGGCACAGGTTTGACCAACATCCAGAACCGACTGAGAGCATTATATGGACAGAACGCATCGTTATTTCTGGCGAACAGCAAGGACGGAATGGCCGTTGCAACCATAGTTTTGCCCGATCCGTCTCTAATATTCGAGGATATCTGATGGGGGCGAGGAACCCGCCCTCGGTTCTAATTGTGGATGATGAACCGCTCGCCCGCTCTCGCCTGAGAGCGCTGTGTGAGAGGACGGGGCTATTTGGAGACGTCGAGCTGGCGAATGGCGGACTGCAGGCTGTGGAAAAAGTCAGGCAGAGACAGCCCGACATTCTTTTGCTCGACGTCGATATGCCGGAATTTTCTGGACTCAGAGTTGCCGAGTTTTGTCATGGCCTGGCGCGGGTGCCAGAGATCATTTTTACGACGGCCCATAGTAGATATGCGGTTCAGGCATTTCGGCTGGAAGCTACCGACTATCTTTTAAAGCCGGTGAAGGAGTCGCTGCTGCGCGAGGCTGTAGAGCGCGCCATTGCACATCTCGCTCGCAGCGGAGATGATCAGGAGCCGGATATTGCTCCGCGCCTTTGGGTGCAGGACGGCGCAGGTGCCCTGCAACTGATGGTCTCGGATATTGAATGGGTGGAGGCAGAGCGTGACTATATGCGACTATACCTGCCCGGTCGTAGTTATCTGGTGCACCAATCGATGCGTTCGCTGGAGAGTCAATTGCCGGACGCCCTGTTCGTAAGGGTTCATCGATCGACGATCGTTCGGCGAGACTGCATCGCGCAGGTCCGTCGTAAAGGGCGAAAACGCTATATCATATTGCGGGATGGCAGGCAGTTACCAATTGGCCCTCGTTATGCGGACCGGATTACTGCCACGGCTCAGACCGGACGCTTGGGCGGATCCGACACCGTAACCGAGTAACGCGGCACTGGTGCGGGCTGTTTCAATCCACCGACATCGACAAAGGTCTGTCGTTCAACATTATGTGGGTGTTCCTTGGCTTCTGTCAGCGACAGGACCGGTGCAAAACAAATGTCGGTTCCTTCCATCAGGTCACACCATTGCGAGCGCGTCTTGGTCTTGAAAAGAGCGGTCAGTTTTTCCTTCAATGCAGACCATTGTCGTGGATCCATTTGTGCGTCGAAATCCGTATCGTCCGCAAGGCCCGCTGCTTGCCGAAGCTCTGCATAAAACTGTGGCTCGATGGATCCGATCGAGATAAATTTGCCGTCGCCCGTCTCGTAAGTGTCATAGAAATGCGCTCCGGTGTCGAGTAAATTGACCCCCCGTTCATCCTGCCATTGACCGATGTTGTGAAAATCGTAAATCATCGCCATCAATGCGGCAGAACCATCGGACATCGCACAGTCCACCACTTGTCCCGTTCCGCCAGTTTTGGCATGGAGCAGGGCCGAGACCATGCCAAAGGCCAGCATCATGCCCCCGCCGCCAAAATCGCCTACCATGTTGATAGGCGGGGTCGGTTTTTCGCCGGCCCGCCCAAAGGCATGCAAAGCCCCGGAGATGGAAATATAATTGATATCATGCCCGGCTGCCGATGCAAGCGGCCCATATTGGCCCCAACCCGTCATCCGACCGTATACGAGCTTTGGATTGTCCGCGAGCAACACGTCCGGTCCTAGCCCTAGGCGCTCCATGACGCCGGGACGGAAACCTTCGATCAACCCGTCGGCGTTCTTGACCAGATCGCGGGCAGTTTCAATGCCCTCGTCCGATTTCAAGTCAATCGCGACTAAATTGCGAGAGCGGGACAGCGCGAGACGGGGATCCGGTGCCCGGCCTGGACGATGGAGAACCGTCACCGTGGCACCCTGATCGGCGAGCATCATGCCGCAAAAAGGGCCGGGCCCGATTCCGGCGAACTCAATAATATTTATCCCGGCTAATGGTCCTGCCACGTCCTGCTCCCGTTTAATCGATTGATTAACGGGTCCTATGCAGGGAAGTTATTCTAATCAAGCTTATTCTGGAATCTCATCCGCAGCCTAGCGCGGCGGTTGTCCGCGGCGCAAAGAAGGCGGTTTCTGGGACGACTGGCGCAGGTAGCGCGGCACTTCAGATTTAGTCTGTCCAACCGGCTTTCTTGCGAGCTTTGGATCAATGGGATGATCAAATGCGACACCGAATCTACCTTGCGCGACCCAAGCGACATGCCCGGTGACGCGACCAATATTACGCAATTCCAATTGCACCTTGTCGCCCCGTTTGGTGAGCACCGGTGCTTCGGCCATCAGGCCGCCAGCGGACAGGTTGCGGATACGCACTTCGCCGCAGTTATCACCATCCACGAAGCACAATTCGGCTTTTAAAAACAAACTGTCCCGGTCGAGCTCCCGTTTCGGGTGGCCGAGGGCCTGGCTGTTCATTTTCAGATTATCGTCAAATGGTTCTTTCATGGGCTTCCCGTGGTCGATAAATGTAAAATCATGTGTCGCAAGGGAAATAATAAAGCGGAATAGGTGCAAATTTGGTTAATTGCTGTGCTTTTATCTCACAGAAAATTTGACCCAGTTGGGCGCTTTTTTGGAAGGTCGCGGAATGCGAAAGGCGCGGAATGTTAAGTTTTCCCGACAACCCGAAATTATATTATTGATCGCGCGAGATTTTTTCGTTCCGTTCATGCGCTTCCTGCGCTTCGACGGTCATCGTTGCGATCGGTCTGGCTTTTAGTCGGTCGAGTGAAATCGGCTCGCCGGTAACCTGACAATAGCCATATTCTCCCTCTTCGATGCGTCGCAGCGCCGAATCGATTTTGGATGTCAATTTGCGTTGCCGATCACGAGTCCTGAGCTCCAGACCCCAATCCGTTTCGCTTGACGCCCGATCGTTGAGGTCGGCTTCCTGGATTGGTCCGTCCTGCAAATGGGCCAGAGTCTCCTTGGACTCGTCAATGATTTCCTGTTTCCATTTTTTCAGGGCCCGCCTGAAAAAAGCAAGCTGGCGTTCGTTCATGAACTCCTCGTCTTCGCTCGGTTCGTAACCATCAGAAAGGACTACATCTGCGGCATTTGCGCTACTTTTTGCGGATGCCTTTTTTACCGAGGATGCCAACATACTCTCCAAACATCATGCCCTACCCGAATCCGGCAGGCTGAACCACATATACGGCGGGCCTATACCTAGCGGACTTGCTGGAAACAAGGCGCAAAATCGCTGCGCATCCAATAATTCAGAAATCGAAAAAATTCGGCCCGGTATAAGCTGATATGATGGATATTTTTCTGATCGCGGCCACCTTGTGATTCTTTTTTGCTTCACGGGAAAATCTATATTTTCTGCGATTTTGCAACAAACTGATCTACAATGGTTCCAATTCGGGACATTAACCGTCGATCGATACGTGCTGTTAAGATCTTTTTCCATTTCCGGCATGAAAACACGGTTAATTCAATTGTGATTTACCATTTATTCTGTCTTTCTGATGCATATCAAGACAGCGAAAACGTCGGTTGGCATTGAAGTGCCAGCTTACTGATCGCTTCTTAAAGCGGAAGAGAGATGATATTATGTCGGTACGGATGGCTCTAGCAAAATTATGTGCCTGCACTTGCGGCGGGGCCCTGATTGGCGGCGGCGCTGTGCATGTTTCGGAGGCACCAGCCGCTCCTTATGTGAAAAAGATGTCGAAAAAGCTGCCGATTCGGTCCCGTGTGGTCAAAAAGGGTGAGCCTGCCCGCAAGATAAAACGTACGCGACGCACGGTGACCAAAACGGTGACGGCTTGCCAACCGGCTGTCGTCACGATTGCCCAGACCCCCGCACCACAAGCCATTCCTCTGCCCCCATATATTCCACCCGCCCCGCCTATTAGTAGCAGTGGTGGCTCTATCCCGGTCGTCATTGGTGGCAGCGGCGGCTATGGCGGCAGCAGCGGCGGATTTTTTGGGGGGTTTTTCGGCGGTGGTAGCTCCGGTGGCGGCACTGTCGTAATTTCCTCGACCAGCAGTGGCGGTTCGACCAGCACGTCGTCGGGTGGCAGCTCGACCAGCGGTGGCTCCACCAGTACATCAACAGGCGGTGTCACCAGCACTGGCGGCTCGACCAGTACGTCTACGGGAGGCGTCACCAGCACTGGTGGATCAACCAGCACATCGACAGGTGGCAGCAGTTCCTCTTCGTCGAGCTCGTCCAGCAGCTCCTCGAGCAGTTCTTCCAGTAGTTCATCGAGTGGCGGCGATGGCCATGGTTCTTCTGGTAGCTCCGGCTCTTCAGGTTCTTCCGGCAGTTCTACCAGCAGTTCATCGGGAGCGACCGGCGGGTCTTCAAGTTTCGGCGGTAGCAGTTCATCGAGCAGTTCCTCCAGCTCATCGAGCAGCAGTTCAAGCTCTTCGTCCGGTGGCAGCACGGGCGGTTCCAACGGCGGAACTGATGTTCCGGCACCGCCAGTTGTGCTGCTCTTCGGCGCGGCAGCCGCGGCGCTGTTCGCACGGAGACGCAAGGCAAAAAAGCTCGTTCCAGCCTAATTTGCAGGTGAAGATAGGAATCAAAAAAGCGGCGGGAGCAATCCTGCCGCTTTTTTCTTTGCAGTCTTGCAAGTGAAACAGACGCTCGGCATAGGCAATTGCCATGCATGATATAAAATATATTCGAGAAAACCCTGAATTCTTTGATGCAGCTCTGTCGAAACGCGGCGTAGAAGCTGTTGCCCGAAATTTACTGGCGCTGGACGAACAGAGTCGCGCGCTGAAAACCGAACTGCAAAATGGTCAGGCGCGTCGCAACGAGGCATCCAAGGCAATAGGGAAGGCCAAGGGCCAGGGTGACGAGGAGACGGCGCAGGCGTTGATGGCGGAAGTTGCTGAACTGAAAAGCAAACTGCCGGACGTTGAGGAAAAAGAGCGGGAAATCTCTGGACGGCTGCAGGATATTCTTGCTGCACTGCCGAATCTGCCAGCGGATGACGTCCCGACCGGCGAAGATGAAGACAATAATGTCGAGATCCAGCGCTGGGGCGAGCCGCGCGCATTTGATTTTGATCCGAAAGAGCATAGCGATATCGGCCCGGCGTTGGGCCTGGATTTTGAAACGGCTGCCGAGATGTCTGGCGCTCGCTTTGCATTCCTGCGCGGCCAGATGGCGAAGCTGCAGCGGGCAATCGGGCAATTTATGCTTGATCAGCAGACCATGAAAAATGGCTTTCAGGAATGCGCGCCGCCGGTGCTGGTTCGCGACCAGGCCATGTATGGTACGGGGCAACTTCCCAAATTTTCCGAGGATTCATTCCAGACCACTGAGGGTTACTGGTTGATCCCGACCGCAGAGGTCAGCCTGACCAACAGCGTAAGCGGGCAGATATTGGATGAAGCGCGGCTGCCGATCCGACTGACGGCGCTGACCCTTTGTTTCCGCAGCGAGGCTGGCTCTGCCGGAAAGGATACGAAAGGGCTGATTCGTCAGCACCAGTTTGAAAAAGTCGAAATGGTAGCGATTACGCATCCGGATAACAGCGATGCCGAACACAAACGCATGACCGAAGCCGCAGAATCGATACTGAAAGCACTCGAACTTCCTTATCGGAAAATGCTGTTGTGCGCGGGTGATATGGGCGCAACGGCTCGCAAGACTTTCGATCTGGAAGTCTGGCTGCCAGGCCAAAATACCTATCGCGAGATTTCCAGCATTTCCAATTGTGGAGACTTTCAGGCGCGGCGGATGAATGCCCGCTTCCGTCCCGAGGGCGAGGAAAAGGGGACCAGATTTGTCCACACGCTCAACGGTTCGGGCCTTGCCGTGGGTCGTACATTGGTCGCAGTTCTCGAAAACTACCAGCAGGAAGACGGCTCTGTTACCATCCCCACTGCATTGCTCCCTTATATGGGCGGCATCGACAAACTGGAGCCAGCGTGATGCGAATACTCCTTACCAATGATGACGGCTTCGATGCACCCGGGATGAAAATCCTGCTTGATATTGCGTCTCATTTTTCCAACGATATCTGGATTGTTGCGCCATCTGACGAGAATTCAGGCGCGGGTCACTCGCTGACTCTTACTCGACCGCTGCGCATCCGCAAGCGCGGCGACCAGCAATATTCGGTCGATGGCACGCCGACCGACAGCGTGATGATGGCGGTTGCCAAGATCATGAAAGACGGACCGCCCGACCTTATATTGTCCGGTGTCAATCGCGGCGCCAATCTGGGTGAGGATGTCACCTACTCGGGAACTGTATCAGCCGCGATGGAGGGCGCGCTGGCTGGCATTCCATCAATCGCGCTCAGCCAAGCTTACGCACGCGAGGATATTGGTGCCAATGTGCCGTTTGATGCCGCATTGCATTGGGGGGAGCGGGTGCTGCGCCCGCTAATCAAGCAACGCATGGACCATAGGACGCTTGTGAACATTAATTTTCCGGCGTTGCCCGCGAGTGATGTGAAGGGCGTGCAGGTCGTGTCGCAGGGCATCCGCGACTACGGTCGTTTGCAGATTATCAGTAACCGCGATCCACGCGGCTTCGAATATCACTGGTTCGGTCTGGGTCCGATGGTCGAGACACCGGCGCACAGTACCGATCTGGAGGCGATAGCCGATGGCTTTGTATCAATAACCCCCCTTCATCTGGATCTCACGCATTATGACTCGATGGATGGCTTGAAAAAACTTTACCCCTGATTCCCAGATCCTGCCCTGCGAATTTACTATGTTTTCGGCAGCGGGGCTGGCAAGCTACGCTTTTGTTGCTAATAACAGTCCGCTGAGGGGAAGAGTTGGTTAATGGGGTCATGTATGCGGCATATTGCGATCCTGACATTGCTTCTGGCTGTCACCGCCTGCATCCCGCCGGCCCGCGATGACTATGTCCCTCCGCCAATTGCGCCACAGTTGCTCACCGACCCCTCGGTGCTCGGCACCACGCCAGAACAGGCGCCCGCTTCGACATGGCAAGCGGGTCCCGTGACGCCGAACGCGCAACGGGTGGAATCGGGGACATATATCGTGCAGCCCGGGGACACATTGCGCGGGATCGCCAATAAGACAGGTGCCGGTTCGCAGATCATCGCATCAGCCAATGGACTGATCGATCCTTATGTGATCCATCCGGGACAGCGGCTTAAAATCACCGGCGGGCGCTATCATGCAGTTAATTCGGGCGAAACCGGCATAGCGATCGCCCGTGCCTATGGCGCACCATGGCGCGACCTGGTGACCCTTAATGCACTGGAGGAGCCTTATATTCTGCGTGTGGGTCAGAAGCTGCTGCTGCCCGCAACCGCGCCGATCGATCCTGCCAATTTGAGCATTGAACAACGGGCGTCGGCCTTTGAGCTCGATATTGACGACATTGTCACCGGCAGTCAGCCCGCGCTGGCGGATGGCGCAGCCGCAAAAGAGCCTTCGGATTGGCGGAAAGCCATCAGCCCCAGCGCGGCCATTGCTACACCAGCTGGCTTTGCGGGACGGTTTCTGTGGCCGGTCGATGGCACAGTCCTCTCCAGTTTTGGCAGCAAAGGTGGCGGCAAGGTCAATGATGGCCTCAACATCGGCGTCCCCAAGGGAACGCCCATCCGTGCGTCCGCCGACGGAGTAGTGGCCTATAGCGGCGACGAGATCGGCGTGTTCGGCGGTCTCATTCTGATTAATCATGGGTCGGGTTGGGTTACCGCTTATGGCCATGCAGACAAGCTTGTTGCGACGCGCGGTCAAAAGGTCAAAGCAGGCGATGTAATCGGTCTTGCCGGTGAAAGCGGCTATGTCGAAGAGCCGCAATTGCATTTTGAAATCCGCAAGGACCGCAAGCCCGTCGATCCAACCATTCATTTGCCGAAACGCGGCTGAACGGACCATGGCCAGTAGTACCAACCGCAAGATTTCCGACTATTTCACACTTCGGCGGCGTTCGAGTCTGCCGATTTGGGCGGACATTGCCTGGCGGGTCACCTTCGTCCTCGCGCTGATTGGCATAGCCGTGTCGGTGCATTATTTTGACCGGAACGGGCTGCAGGACAGCTATGACGGCGATGTTAGCTTCCTCGACGTTGTCTATTTCACGATGATCTCGATCACCACCACCGGCTACGGCGATATTGCCCCGGTTACGGAGCGGGCGCGGATGTTCGATGCGCTGGTTGTGACTCCTATTCGCATCTTCGTCGTGCTAATCTTTGTCGGCACGGCCTACAATTTTGTTTTCAAACGAACCTGGGACAATTGGCGCATGAAACTCATTCAAAGCAATCTGCACGACCATATCGTGATCGCCGGCTTTGGCACCAGCGGCAGCGAGGCCGTGCAGGAACTGCTGGCGCGCGGCACCGATCCGGAAGAGATTGTCGTGATCGATTCGTCCGACGATGCCCTGTCGAAGGCGGAGAAGCTCGGCTGCGCGGTGATCAACGGCGATGCGACGCGCGACAATATGCTGATGAACGTCAAGATATCGCGGGCGCGCTCGCTGATCGTATCGGCGGGGCGCGATGACACCAGTATATTGATCGTTCTGACCGCTCGGCATCTGGCCTATCATTTGCCAATCAGCGTGTCGATCAAGGCAGCGGACAACGAACTGCTTGCGCGGCAGGCCGGCGCGACGACCGTCATCAATCCGGTCAGCTTCGCGGGTCTGCTGCTCGCCGGCAGTTGTGAAGGGGCCAAGATTTCGGACTATCTCAGCGACCTGGCTTCCGCCACCGGTCGCGTCAAATTGGTCCAGCGCGCGGTGACCGAAGCGGAAGTCGGCATGGCGATGAGCGAAGTGGTTGGCTCGGGTCTGGGCGTGCGGATCTATCGCGGCGATGCGGTGTTCGGCTTTTGGGAAGACGAAGCAACCGCGCTGGAGGCTGGCGATATCATAGTCGAGATCATTCCTGGCAATGGCTCGGAGAACCGGCCCAGGCAGAAGGACGAGTGAGCCTGTTCGATAGTTCATATTGCACCTGCGAGATAAACATCTATTCTGTCGGTTCAATGACGGAGCTTGCTGATGGCCGAATCGATAGACATGCCGACCGGGCTGAACCCGCCGAGCCGCATGGCGCAGCTCGGGGAACTTTCTCTGCCGCTCGATCTGGTGCGCTTTGGCATGCAATGGCCGCGGCTGGTCACAGCGCCGCGCGGCGATGGCAGGCCGATCTACCTCATCCCCGGCTATGGCGGCAGCGAATTGTCGCTGCGGCCGCTGGAAGCCTTTCTGCGGCGGCTCGACTATGATGTCGCCGACTGGTCGCTGGGCCGCAACAAGGGCTCCGTTGACCGGGACGTCGAACGCTTTACCAAGGTTGCCGAAGCCCGCTTCGCCGACAATGGCGAGCAGGCGTTCACCCTGATCGGCTGGTCGCTCGGCGGGATCATTGCCCGTGAGGTCGCTCGCCTGTCGCCGCACCTGGTGCGCGAGGTGATCACCATGGGCACGCCGATTATCGGCGGCCCGAAATATACCTCGCCGGGCAAGCGCTTCGCCCGGTCCGCGAGCATCCGGCTCGACCAGTTCGAGCGCGAAGTCCACGAGCGCAACAGCATCGGTTTTGCGCAGCCGCTGACCGTCCTCTACTCCAACCGCGACGGCATCGTCGGGCCGGATATCGCCAGAGACATCTACAACCCTCACGCCCGCAATATCCGCGTCGATGGCGGCCATATGGGGCTGGGCTTCAACCCAAAGGTCTGGCGGATCATCGCCGATACCCTGGCCGGCCGCTGACTGGCCTTCAGCTGGTCGGCTCGGGCTTCTGTTTGCGCCACAGATAGCGATAGACGCCGAACAGGTTGATGCCGAGCAGGACGACGTTCTGGATCGCCAGCGGGTTGTTGCCATCGAGCAGCGACGAGGCCACCCAGACGACCGACGATCCGCAGAACAGGACAAACGCCCAGCCGGTCACCTTTGCCCCCAAGTGCGCCGCGATCATCGCAGCGGCGATCATGCCGCTGATGCTGGCAGTCCATCGCAAAATGTCGACCAGATCCATGCTGTTGCTCCCGCTGCTGCCCATCCATATCGATGTCAGGTCTACGCACGAGCGTCCGATTGCGTTCATCCCTTTTGCATCTTTTTTCCAGGCCGTCGGGAACGGTTTCCCGTATTAACCATTGATAGGGCAGTCGGGTGCTGCCTCTCCCTCCCAATTTTTGGCAGCCCCGGCGTCCTCCCCGGTCCCGGCGGGTTCGATGATTTCGCTACTAACTCCCTATATTCATTGACCAAACCACGCATGGACGGCGCCCATCGCGATGTAGAAGAGCAGCCAGTAGGCGGCGTCGATGAAGAACAAAGTCGGCTTTTTCTGCGAGAACAGATAGTTGGTGCCGATCGCCGGCACGATGAAGCCTAGCGCGACGCCAAAGGCGGTCAGGATCTTCACGGCGAAGGACAGGTCCACCGCATAGGTCGCGAAGGTATGGGCCAGCGTCCACGAGGCGACCAGGCTGAAGGCGAAAGCGCCGCCATAGATGGCCCCCATATTACCTTGCTTGATCTGCTCTTCGGTCAGGCCGACCGCGCCCATCCATGTCTTGCCCATGATCGGGCCATACCAGATGCCGCCGACCAGAAAGCCAGCCAGCGCGGCGACCACCACCGCAATCCAGTTCACGTCGAATATGTTCATTGCATCCTCCCCAGAACGTGCCCCGGCGCAGGCCGGGGTCGATCTCGTGTATCAGAATCCGGATATTTCGGCAATTGGGACGGGGGCAGGCGGTGCAGGGCTTGGTCCTTCAGCGATGGTGAACGGTTGGCGTTTCCGAGATGGGCCCCGGCCTGCGCCGGGGCACGCCGCCGGGCTGGCGGCTGCCGAACAATGATCGTGACTCGCCGGCAAAACACGCCTAAAGGCCGCGCCTTATGGCTACCCAAATTCCTTCTCCGCCCAAAGTGGGCATGGTTTCGCTCGGCTGTCCCAAGGCTCTGGTCGACAGCGAACGGATTCTGACGCAGCTGCGCTCGGACGGCTATGACCTGTCGCCCGACTATGCTGGCGCGGACGTTGTGCTGGTCAATACCTGCGGCTTTCTCGACAGCGCCAAGGAGGAGAGCCTCGAGGCGATTGGCGAGGCGATGGCCGAGAATGGCCGGGTGATTGTCACCGGCTGCATGGGCAATGAAGCCGACCTGATCATGAAGCGCTTCCCCGATGTGCTGGCCGTCACCGGCGCGCATCAATATGAAGACGTGGTGACCGCGGTGCATGCGGCGGCGCCGGCGGCGCGCGGTGCGTTTGTCGATCTGGTGCCGGAAGCGGGCCTGAAGCTGACCCCGCGCCACTACAGCTATCTCAAGATTTCCGAAGGCTGCAACCATCGCTGTTCCTTCTGCATCATCCCGAGCCTGCGCGGCGATCTGGTCTCGCGCCGGCCTGATGCGATCCTGCGCGAAGCGGAGAAGCTGGTCGAGGCGGGGACCAAGGAATTGCTGGTGATCAGCCAGGACACCTCGGCTTATGGCGTCGATATCCGGCATCAGTCGCGCGTCTGGAATGGCCCGACCGGGCAGGGCCGCGAAGTGCGGGCGCACATGACCGATCTCGCGGCGGCGCTTGGCGAGCTGCGCACGCCGGACGGCAAGGGCGTGTGGACCCGGCTGCATTATGTCTATCCCTATCCGCATGTCGACAAGGTGATTCCCTTGATGGCCGAGCGCAAGATCACGCCCTATCTCGATATCCCGTTCCAGCATGCTGCGCCCAATGTCCTCAAGCGGATGAAGCGCCCGGCCAACGAGGCCAAGGTGCTGCAGCGGGTCAAGAGCTGGCGCGACATCTGCCCCGATCTGACGATCCGCTCGACCTTTGTCGTCGGCTTTCCCGGCGAGACCGAGGCGGATTTTCAATATCTGCTCGACTGGCTCGAGGACGCGCAGCTCGACCGGGTCGGCGCGTTCCGCTTTGAGCCGGTGGAAGGGGCCGCCGCCAATCTGCTCGACGGCGCTTTGCCGGAAGAGGTCAAGGAAGAGCGCTACCAGCGGATCATGGACGTCACCGCCCGGATCAGCGCTGCCAAGCTGCAGGCCAAGATCGGCCGCACGCTGCCGGTGATCATCGACGAGATTGGCGAGCCGGACGAAGATGGCGATGTTGGTGCCACCGCAAGGTCCGAGGCCGATGCGCCGGAGATTGACGGCAATGTGTTCTTGCGCAATGTTGGGGCGGATCTTGCGGTTGGTGACATAATTGACGCGGTGATCGAGGATGCGGATGAGCATGATCTGTTCGGGGTGGCTGCGGGGTAGGTTCAGGATGAACGGCCAGATTTTGGTCGTCATTGCGAGCGCAGCGAAGCAATCCAGAGAGGTGAGCGACGCACTGGGTTGCCGCGTCGCTTCGCTCCTCGCAATGACGGAGGGGCTTTTCGCACCAATCATCACTTTTAGCCCCTCCTTTTCAAAGGAGGGGTTGGGGTGGTTTCTCTCGGTTGAGCGCTGCCTTTGCGTTTTCATTCCAACATCTCCATTTCACCGCTTTTCGCTGACGCGAGCGATGCTGGCGCATCGCCACCACCCCAACCCCTCCTCTGAAGAAGAGGGGCTTATTACCCTTCCGTTCGTGTCGAGCGTAGTCGAGACACGCTGGAGCCGCTTGCTGCCGCCGGTCTCTCGACCTTGGCCTGTCCTGAGCGCCTGCCCAAGCAGCCAGTCGAAGGGCTCGAGACGAACGGTGGGGGCAGTCAATATCACGCGGCGTCCGCATATCATCGTCATCCTGAACTTGGTTCAGGATGACGTTTCTTTCCCGTTTGCACTGAGCTTGTCGAAGTGCACCTCTCGTCGGAGAAGCGTGGTTCGACAGGGCACGGGATTGAGCCAGCACGGGGTGCTGACTCAAGGTCTTGGCCACTATCGGTATTGTAGTCATTCTCCTCACTCCCACTGTGCTCCGGACTTGATCCGGAGCTCTGCACGGCCCGCACCGGCATTTCCTGTAGGGCAGGGCTCCGCGTCGAGCGCGGAGCACGAGCGTGGCTGGATATCATCACCGTCATCCTGAACTTGGTTCAGGACCTCCATGCGCTTGACCTGATCGACGGTGTTTGACCTCACGGGGTCCTGAAACGAGTTCAGGATGACATTTCTTTCCCGTTCGCACTGAGCTTGTCGAAGTGCACCTCTCGGAGGAGAAGCGTGGTTCGACAGGCTCACCACTAACGGTATCAGGATCATCCTCACGAGGGCATTCCCGCACCCATTCTTGACAAACTTTACAGTGTCATAGATTCATTTCCTCTTCCGCCGCATCGCGCTGAAACTGGGCCTCCGCTTCCGCCTCGAACACCAGCGCGGTGATCACCGCATCGTCGCTGGTGCCGGTCGGCGTGGCGGTGAGGCCGGGGACGTCGCGTGTCATTTCGGCGGCTTCTTCCGGGGTCATGCGGTAATAGTCCGGCGGGCCGTCATGGTCGGGGAAGGTGACCGCGTAAAATTCGTCGCCTGCTTCCTCCGGTGGTTGGGCAGGCTGCTGCCATGCGTCCGCCTCGGCGGCCAGGATCGCCAGTTCGTCCTCGGTCGGGGTGGCGACCAGCGGCGCGGTATCCTCGCCGGCAGCGATCGCCTCCATCAGCTCGCCAAAGCGGGCGGCGCCGCGCTGCGCCGGGATCTGCTCGGCGATCTTGTCGAGCCGGCCGAGCAGCGCCAGCAGCAGCCGACTGTCAAAGCGCCGCCGCGTCGCGACGACCTCGCCATGGTAGAAAACTTCCTCCTCGACCCCCTCGATCGCCCGCTCCTGCAGCTTGTCCTGCGCGATATCGCGTGCCAGCACCAGCGCCGCCAGCCAGCCCCGGGCAAAATCGCGGTCGCGGCGGCGCAGATCATAAGCCGACTGGCGGGTCATCTGGACGAAATAGGCCGACGCCTGGACATTGCCGGTGCGGGCGAGCGCCTCGAGGAATTTGACGCGGGTTTCGGGGAGCCAGCCATCGTGGCGGATCGCGCGGGTTGGGGTGTGCTCCGCGCTTGACGCGGAGCTTTGCGCGTTTTCAGAACTGCCGGTGCCTAGGCCGCAGGGCTCCGCGTCAAGCGCGGAGCACGAGTGTGGTTGTGGTGGTTCCGTTAGCCCTGAGCCGGTGGCGCTGCGCGCCGTCTGCGACCCCGAAGGGCGCTGCTGTTCCGAGAGGCGTGGTTCGACAGGCTCACCACTAACGGTATCTCTAAGCCCCTCCTTTTTAAAAGTTTCAGGTCGATCGGTCCCCCGGACCGATCTGAAACGGCCGGGGGCCGTTTCACCTGAAACTGGGTTGGGGTGGTTTCTCTCGGCAGAGCGCGGTCCTCCCATTTCAAGTCCATCCCGTCCGGCCCCACCGCCATTCGCTGGCGCGAGCGATGCTGGCGCATCGCCACCACCCCTTATGTCCCCTCCTCTGAAGAGGAGGGGCTGGTTCGGGTCGCCACCTTCACCCGTTCCCGCACCCCGCGCATTGCGCCGCGCAAATTCATCCTGATAGGTCATACATCCTGCTCCTTGCAAAAGACCATCCCGACCGCAGTGCCGATCCGGGGGGAGCGGTGCGGGCGGGTATGGTTTGTTAAAGGGAGGTTATATAACCTATTTGGTTTGTTGTAGGAAAGGCCATAATTGGGCCTGTAGGGTGATACCTAAACGCAATTTCATTGCTGGCAACAGAGAATAAATTACTCAATTCTAGTTACTAAAATGTGCGGAAGAAAACCATTCCTGTGAAGCGTCCCGGGTTTGCTGGAGGCTCCTATCTGTGAGAAGGAGCTATAATGAGCAACGCAAGAAACAAGTTTTCGCCTGAGGTCCGCGAACGCGCGGTTCGAATGGTTGGTGAGCATCGTGCCGA
>Ga0210025_1001321_pt1 | contig 27287 bp, 21 predicted proteins | sample CryGeyme20150102_FD_183989 | JGI IMG/M metagenome (GOLD analysis project Ga0210025, IMG submission 183989) | Groundwater microbial communities from Crystal Geyser aquifers in Utah, USA - Crystal Geyser metaG 2015-0102 (SPAdes) (version 2) | ecosystem: Environmental > Aquatic > Deep subsurface >... | reverse complement strand
GCTTGAGTAAAGATGGCAGTGTAGAGCTTCATGATTTCGAATGAATATTTTGGACGATGTTTATTACTTTGTGCCTTTCTCTGGGATGATAGTGGCGGAGATATCAGAATATTTAATAGTTATTACTTATTCCAATGTAAATGAATGATATTTGCTCAGCTTTCAACGTCTGCCTGGTCTAACTTCAACTTGGTGAAATAATCTTATTTTCGAGGTATCCACGTGGATTCATACAAGCTTTTGAGACGCACATGTTAACCAAGAACAAACAGCGACCGTACCATTGTCGGATACTGTGAGTAGGGTGGCTGCCGTACTACGTATCGTGGTACGAGTACTCAGTACTGGTACACACTTCTGCCTTGGACGAGGAGTGATCTCTCAGTACTGCGCTCCAAAACCACAATACGATTAGACCAGTAATAGACTAGCTACTCCTCTACTACTACTAGCTACTAGTAGACTAGCTAGTAGTAGCACTTGAAAGCTGAAGTATCGGACAACTTCAAATAAATTGCAGCATTGATTCGGGGCATAAAATCGCCAAATAGGTCTACTGTAGTAGACTACTCGCTAGTAGCAGGTCTAGTGCACGCAGCACATTTGTGGCGACCAATTTTGGCAGTGAATCTTGGTGGGTCTGTTTGGCGGTGGAAAACTGCTGCTCTCTACTCTACTACTACTACTACTGGTAACTGGTAGTACTCTACTACCTGGTACCCCTGGTACCTGGTACCGTAGAAGATTGTGAGCGGTAAAATAGATTCACTACTTTCATATTCTTAACTTCGTAGAACTCGTCGCGCTAGTCTACTGTAAATAAAATTTTAAGTTGGTGGTGGCAGTTACACTTTTTAACGTCTTTCTTCTGGTACCAGGTAGCAAATACTCCTACTACTGAATACCTGTAAACTCAAGTAAACCGGCTAAACCCACATCTTTTCACTTAAGTACTAGTCTAGTAATAGTAGGTACCAGCCAGGTACTACTGGTAAAAATCCAGGTTTCCCTCAGTACAGTAGAACAGTAGTACGGGGGGGGGTATTCTAGTAGTACTTTTCACTTTTAGCTAGCACTCACTCTACTACTAGTAGTAGTGAGTACTACAGTAGTAGCACTTCGAGATTCGTCCTTATTTTTAATAGATTCTTCGCTTTTTCTCGTCGCAGCATCAAAAGCATTTTTTTTTACCAGGTACGTGTTCAAATAATAACAATAATTGTATCCAATGGTCAGGTCAGCTTATCGTGTTTATTTTTTAACTTTTTATCCCGCAAACAATGGTCGCCGTGAAACCTAAGCAGCAACAGCGGTTTATGCACAAGTTTGTCTCCCAGATCATGATGAAAAATGCATTCAAAACTGTCGCTTTTGTCATTGCTGCTCTGTTTTACATTTCGAAGCTCTCCTTACTTGGTGTAGGCAGTATGAACCACACTTTCCAGCAAAGGCATTTGCTCCTTTCGCCACATGACATCGTTCCTTCTGTCATTTTCTCCATCCCTGGTCATGAAGAACGCTATCAAGACACATTAAAAAGGACCGAAAACTTTGGCTTTCGCCCCCGAGTGCTGATAAACGACAGGGACGAAGAAGATCCTCGTCGTGGTGTCTTTCATTCCCAGAGAAATGCCGCCCGGTATGGTTTGGAAAACAATTTCACTTCTCTACTCATTTTAGAGGACGACGTCGAATGGGATTACGTCGCTACACCGGCAGACGTGTCCGCGAGTATCCATTCTCTCTCAGAGGTGGATCCTGAATGGTTGGTCCTGTATCTTGGACACGTCCCCTTGAAACCCATGACAGACACGGGAATAAAGGGACACCTTCGCGTGTGGCATACTTCTTACAGTATCTACGCTCACTCGTACGTTTTGAGTCGCCGGGGCATGGAGAGAATCAGTAGTACGGAGTACCCTAACGATTTTTTTGACAGAACACTGGCCAATTCCAATAACAACTATGCAGTGCATCCCCAACTGGCCTTTCAATTGGACCTTCCAACATCCAACGGTGGAACTTGGTGGTACGGCACAATAGCAGCTGTACGCAACTTGCTCAGATATCGACGCGAAGCCATGTTGGCCGAGTGGTTGTTTCGTCCACAAGCCTTGCAGTCAATTAATTAAACATCATAAACATCCGAGTCCTTGAGTGAATCACAACAGTTCCACATAATTATTCATATTGTCATAGATCCATAGCTTATGATTCAATGGTTTTCCTGGTACTGGAAGAATGCCGACAAGCACGATTTTCCCGACCTTCGATCTTTATCATCTCGAAAGCTCGTCATGTTCATTTTTGCGTACTGTTTCTTTTTGAGCGACAAGTCCATCATCTCTCGTGTAACGTACTGTCCTTCCCACTCACCCTTGCCCACGACGGTGATGGAACGTTGGTTGGTACCCTGGAAGGTTCCTGCCCAAACTGGCTTGTAGCCTGGACCCTGAGGATCTACATTGGCACCCGCGTCTCGTCGAAAGTCTTGGTAGGCTCTGTGCAGTGCATGAGGTCCCGTGACAAGAGCTGCATTGACGCGCCCGGTATCCATCTGGATCGCGACTTTCAATAAAGCATGATGCAGAGCATACCACATGAGGGGGTGCCGAGGAGAGACTGCCATAACATACTGAGAAAGAACATGAAACTGCTCTACCAGAAACCAACCATCATCGTTTGCTGTCAGGATTGGTTGTGTGGTATTGAAAAGTGCGGTAGGTTGACTATCAATATCGGCGTACAAACCGCCGTAAAACCACAAAATGAGGTAGCGCCAAATGTCAGCTTTGAGGGTCCCGTGGGGCAAACAGTTGGCTGTCACCAGCTGGTGCAGCAAGGGAAAGTCGTAGGCAGCTTGGTCGCTCAAAAGTAGTTTCATTACGGCATTATCGTCGTGCAAGTAATACTTGTAACCATCCAGATCCCGCCACTTTTTCGAAACTTTCGCAAACAGTTTTGTGAGGCATCTTGATTTGGACGTTTGATGGATTATGGGAGGGATTTTTGAATGACGAGAAGCGTCCGTCGAAGATGTTATATCCGCAAGATAAACAAATGCCTTGGTTTTGCAGGCCTCTTCTTCTCTTTCTGCATCGTCTGTCTGGGTTAAGTCTGCCAATGACAAAAATGGCGGCGGTGGAGATTTGCGTTGCATCAACGAGGAAGGTTTTCTCTCGAAAAATTGCGGCTGGGACATGTCAAACGATGGAGCTTGCTTTTGCGGTGTCGACAGTAGTTGTGGAGGTCGAACAAAAGAGACAGGTTTGCTCGTTGCAATTATGACATCTTCCCTGCCCATAAACCATAGCAATCCTCCACCAAGCAACAGGACGAGGACCAGAATATACCTCCTGGGGTCTCTATGGACAAGGCAACTTGGCAGTCGATGGGGGCGCCTTAGAGTAACGGCAGGCAGCGCCATGGCCTATCAAGTAGCAAAGTCGGCCCTTAAAGATTTTGCGACGCATGAAGTCATGAAGAAAGTCGTGAATGATAGCTTGACACAATAATCTCAATCAGTTTTCTGGATATGATTAATAATAAAAGCAACGAAAGGCTGCAAATTAATTTATGTTGCATTTGTTTTATTTAACCCTAACTCAATAAAGCAGTATTCTCTCAAAGCAAAAAAATGCTGCGCAAATAATACTAGTCGAGAAAAGTTAGTGGGTGCTCTTAGACTACTGAAAAAGCAGATCAACGCACGGAGTCTGAGTGGTCTTGTCACCCTATTTTATTATAGTCTATCTATCCCGCACTCCCAGGACTTGTTCCTTGGTAATATAACACCATCGTCCCGGTTCGAACAAGTCACAATCTCCCAATTCCAAGGTACCAATCGACGTACGAACGAGCCGTATGGTAGGATGTCCAGCATTGGCTGTAATACGTCGAACTTGTCGATTACGCCCTTCTGCCAATATGATTTCTACCCAGCTGTACGATCCCTGTCGATCCTTCATGCTGTGTACTGCTGGGGGTAGACTTGATAGTAAAGTAGTAGTAGTAGTAGCAGTGTGTTCGTGGTCGTCTTGTTCGTGGTCGTGGTCGTGGTCGTCTTGTTCGTGTTGGGAGTCACGCTTCTCGTCCAACAACAGTAGCTTTACGGAAACGGGTGGACGAGTTAGTGCTCCTCGGATCATCAATCCTCCTTGTCGCATTTGTTCGAGAGCACTATGGTTGGGTACTCCTTCAACGCGAGCTAAATACCGTTTGCTAATTTTTGGCATTCTCGTCATCACTGTCTCGTCGTCGTTGTCGTGGTCCTTTTTTTTAAACAATGATGGTTCCGGTTCGCAAATACGACTGGTGAAGGCTCCATCGGTCGTCAAGAGCAACAGACCTTCCGAATCTCGATCCAATCGACCACACGTGTGCCAATTACAACTAATAGTACTAGTAGTAGATGTTGCAGTAATACTTGCTTGTTCTTCTGGTGGTGGAACTGTATCAACAGCAGCAGCGGCAGCAGCAGCGGCGGCGGATAAAAACGGGAGATTTAAGGATGAAAGAGTTGATCGAACAGTTCGATGTTTACGTTGCGCACATTCTCGATCATTACTAAAATTGCACAATGTCAAAGCTGGCTTGTACAAGGCAATATAATAGTGGTGGTAATGGTGGTGGCGCTGATGTTGTTCCTGTGGATGATGATGTTGCTGTTGTAAAGGAGACAAAGATGCTCCTTCTATATCATCATCGGTTGGAAGTAGTCTTAGTTGCTGTAATGAATCGTTGGTATTGTCGTGAATCTGAAGAGACGACGGTTGCGATAGGGCTTTGATTGTATCAAAGAAAATGAAACTGAGTAAAAGAGCGCAAGACAAGACGCCAATTTTTTGTTTGTCCCGTCCTATCATGTTATTTAAGATTTATGCGGAGAGCGGAGAGCGGAGAGCGGAGAGGAACATCAATACTCCAACCTCCAATTATTTTTTCATTCCTTCGTTTCCAAAAAAAATGAGTGTTGGTCGATGATCGATGAGGGAGCGTGTGCGTATTACCGGTATGTTGTTGTTGTAGACTGACTACCAGTACTTACGCGAGTACCATACTACTAGTTGGAGGCAGAGTAATTCGAATAGGTCCCGCCAATTTAGTCCAGTAATTTAGGGTTAAAGTGAGTATAAGGTACTGTAGAATCTCTCTCGCAGAATTCATCTTCCTTTTTTTTTGAAGTCACAGGTCATCAACATCACAAGCATACATGCATGCAAACTGCATACATGTATACATGCATACTGTAAATCAACAAGAACAACAACGACTACATTCAGCTTGCTGCTAAAACATCGCGGCACCGAAAGACTCTCTTGATGCATCGACACATCGAGTAAACTTTAAAAATCTACGCTAATAATTGCTGTGATGAAAAACATAAAAGGAGGAGAAAGTTTCTTCCTTGGCCTCCTCTTCCTCGTCCTGGTCTTGTCGAAGACAGCGACACCGACAGCGACAGCAACGACAGCTATTGCAGAGAAGGATGATCACACAACTACAACTACAACTACAATTACTGCTACCAACGTCTTTCACGGCAGGAATTCGTCCGATAACGTCGCACGAAACATACAATCGTCTCTTCGCAGTACCACCTCTACCACTAATACAAGCAACACGAAGAACGAACAACAAGAAGGATCCAACATTTGGAAGGATCGACATGAGTATCACAACAACAACACAAGCAACAACAAGAATAGCAGTAGTACTAGTACTAGTGCTAGTAATAGTAATCCCGACGATCATTATGATTTGATTCATTCCAAAATAATTGGAGGTACCAAGGCCAAAGTGGGACGATATCCGTACATGGTTTCCATTTTTACAGAAGGCAGCAGTGAATTTATGGCACCCGTTTGTGGTGGAACACTCATTGCTCCTTCCATTGTACTGACAGCAGCACATTGTGCACAATCACGATTAAGAACTGTTCACGTTGGCGGCGGTGGTGGTGGTTCTGCTGCTGGACGATACGACAACAATGATGAGCATACCAACAACAACAATGACGAGCGATTCGATATCATTGATCAAATAATGCATCCCAATTATCGGATCAACGAATTACAGTACGATATCATGCTCTTGATCTTGTCGGGACCGTCTCGGTTTCCCGTCCTTTCATTAAATCGAGATCCAAACATTCCAAAAGAGAATAACAGCAACAACGATAACAAGAACAATAACAATAATAATAATCAACAACTGCTACATATTTTAGGATTCGGAGTAACGCAAATAGGTGGATCCATGTTGGCATCATCAACTTCATCTCCGACCCTTCAAATTGGGATGGTATATCACGTTCCCAACAGCATTTGTGAACAGTCCACATCGAATGGTATTGATGAGACCTACGTTGGGAAAATAAAAGATGATATGATGTGTGCTTTGGGACATGGTGTAGATGCTTGTCAGGGTGATAGTGGTTCTGCTTTGATTCTTCAACAGGGAGATGTGGTCGGACAAGATGTGCAACTGGGAGTAACATCGTGGGGATACCGTTGTGCTCATCCCGACTTTCCGGGAGTGTACGCAAGAGTTAGCTACTTTTGGGATTGGATTGCTCGACATGTTTGTCAGCGATCTGTTCGTAACGGTATAACTGATGCTGACAGTTCTCTGTCGGTGGCACCTCCAGCGGCTTTTAAATGCCATGCTGTACAGAGTCATGGTGCAGTCAATGATGTAGCCGAACAAACTCAGGAATCTTCGTCCATTCAATATTGCCATCAGTGTTGTCGCAAGGAGTTGTACCAGTGACGCTCAAGATTCTTTTTGATGGGTATGCTTCCGAAATTGGATGGACGCTCAAGGGAGAAAGTGATGATGATATGCTTGTCACGGTTCCCTTTGGCACGTATGCTGATGGAAGAACGAGAGCGACAAGAACCTTCTTTCTGCAACCCGGCAAGGAATATTCCTTTCTCATTGAAGACAGTTACCGAGATGGACTATCTTCCGGGAATTACATGTTTACGGCAGCAGGATACGCTGGAAAAGGAAAGAGACTGCTCTTGTTCGGGAAAGGAAATTTCGGCGCAATGGCACGACATGTCTTTGAAATACCTGCTATGGATAGCGACGTCCAGGCGGAAGATGAGAACGAAATAATGACATCCTTACAGAGTCAGGTGGGAATTCTATCACTGGGAATAACTTTGCAACTTGACTCTAACCCCTCTGAAACTGGTTGGATCTTGGAACGAGTTGGTTTTCAAACAGAGGTAGTAGCAAGTAGACCCCCGGGTTCTTATATCCTTCCTTCGCAAGAAATTACACTATCCGTCGATCTGGAAGAGGATGAATTGTATCGATTCACTCTTTTGGATGCAAAAGCGAATGGCATGAAAGGCAGAGTGCGCCTCTTTCTCGATAAACACCCAATAGATGGCAACTCTGGTGCTCCAATATACGACTACGATGGATCAAGTGTGTCTTCTTCTTCTCATTTTGTCTTTTTGGCCTCAATACAGGACGCCACAGATTCCCTTTCTCCCCAATCTACACCTGACAACGGGAATGAATTTGTTACGCTTGAAATGAAAATGGATTTGTATCCTGAAGAGATTGGGTTTCAACTTCGTGCGGACACGCTCGTGGGAGCGGTTGCTGTAGAGAAACGAGCGAGTGATGTTGTTTTCTATCGCTCTCCAGGTTTCTATGCAGGACGTACGAATGAAATTGTGAGGGAGAAAATTATGTTACCTGCTCTGGGTACAAAATCATTGCAGCATTATTCGCTGGTTGTGATTGATGCGTTTGGCGATGGACTTTGTTGCCAGTGGCAGGGGCGACTCGACAATACCGGGTACACATTGTACAGAGGTGATCCAGCACAGGGTGTGGTGATCACGGCTAGTTCCTTCACTTTGGCAGCGAGAGAAGTTTATTCCTTCAACATTGTCCAGGATTTGGGCCAACAATCGGAGACGCTGCAGACAGGGAATATAATACCAGCATCAATCCTGCCAATGGGAGAAGTTGTGATTCGAGCAATCGTATATTTGGATTCCTTTCCAGAGCAGACTGGTTATTCTATTGTCGACGCTGATGGACGAAGCATTGTAAACGTCCCCCCAGGAAGCTACGGCAACGAAAATACGGTTGTGGTGGAAAATCATGTCTTGTCGCCCGGCATCTACACTTTATCGATCGTCGACAGCTTTGGCGATGGCATTCACCAGCAGTCAACCAGTGTTGCTTACGAAATCCTCCTTGAAGACAACCTGAATGGTCCCGCTGTTGTTGCTGGTGATGGAAGTTTTCAATCAAGGCGGAACCATGTATTTGTGTTGGAAGGGAAAGACGCTGCTGTCCCTGTATTGATTAAGATCGACGGCGAGGACGCGAAAATGGCTGAATATGGCTTTCAGCTGACGCGTTTGGACTTGGCTGAAGCTGACTCAATTGTTGCTATGGCAATACCAGGTCATCCCTCCAGTTCGGGTGGCAGCCTCACAGAAAGCCTTGCCGTTCAAGACGGCGGTCTTTACTGCCTGACTGTCCTGGGCCCCTCTAACGAGGCGTTCGCGGGCACCACCAGGATTGCTGTTGGTTCCCTAAAGAACTTCCTGGAAGTAGATATCAACCAACAGCCCAAGTTTCTTACTGGTTTGAACAAGGCCATAATATCCATCGGCTTAGTTGCTGAGAAGGACTCCCTCTTCTTGTCATTATCCATTCCACATCAACTCACTTCAATGCAACTGGATTGGGTGATATTGTCGCTGGAACTTGAGAGTTGGGGAAACGAACGCATGGCTTACACGAAGCGCACAGTCATCGCCTACGGTTCTACACAAGAAAAGCAACCACAAGCCTTTCAAAATATTATTGAAAAGATTCCCTTGGTCTCCCTAGACAGTACTACGCAAACTTTCATGCTTATTGTTACTCATGCTCTTGGGCGTATGCCCTTTACTGAAACGGTTGGCGCCGGTACCATTCAAGTGTATCAAGGCCCTCCTGAAGACAACGTTGTCTTGGTAGCCACAAGCCTCGAGGGGGAATCTCGAGTGGTCGAAACTTTCAGTCTTGTTGTAAACGAGGCTGAGAATGCTGCTACGTTGTATGCTTCGTTTGCCGGTACTGCGGTTCTTGCGGGTGTTCTCTTTGTAATCTGCGCTTTTGTAGTCTACAAAATGTACAAGAAATGATATTAAATTAATTCAAGTAATGGCATGCCGTTGTAGCGACTCGCACACTCTGTATTGAGTATTGTTTTTAGCTAATATGGAGTCTCCGTTGGTCTTGCAACCAATTTTCTTTTGACGTGTAGTAATCTGCTAAATATCATGAAGTGCTTGAAGGAGCCTCTTTTGTGTTGACGGGCATTTGACATGCCGGCAGTCAATGCATCTTCTTCGATATAAATTCTGCAGGGTTCGTTGGATCAAAATGCGATGCTGCATATTTACCGTGTTGGTTTCGCAACGAAGCTTCCAACATTTCGAAATTGCGCGAGGATACCCTTGGGAGAAAAGAATCCAAAATTCATGACTTTCTTGGTCTTGGCCAAATCTTCCTTGATAGTCACAGTTCCATCTACCAGCTTGATCTTATCCTGTATTTTTTGGATCTCTGCCTGAAAGTAAAAGCGCTCCTTTTTCGTAGGAGTTTTTGCATCCATGGAAAATAGGAGATATCGTTTTTCGTTATCTTCTGCATCCAATTCTTGATCCCATCCCCAAACCTTTTCAATTTCAAGCTGGCTTCCTTCTCCCGTATTAACAATTTCCGTGTATCCATCTGAACGAAACTTGAGAGTGATTTCACCACGATAAAAGTCCAAAGTCGCGTCATCATCGTCATTCTCGTCCCGGTTTATTGCTTCCTCTGCAAACCGGTATTTTACTTTCCAAATTGAATCATCGAGAGTGCTGTAGGTAACATCCGAGAGTTCCCCAACGACATTTAATCGACTGGCAACAGCATCAGGTGGGTGCTCCGTTCGTAACTGAATCTCTGCAGCATCCGCTTCTTGTCGCAATTTTTTAGCACGTTCCAGGAGATTTTGAATTTCTTCTTGGTCACTTTGAGCCGTCACTTTTATTGCGGTATATGGTGAAGAGGATCTGCACAAGGCTGGAGGCGCAAAGGCATGGCTGTATTTGCACTGTTGAAGAAGAATCAAGTAGTACAAGAGGAAGCGAGGACGCAAAGAGGACGGTGCGTTCATTTTGATAGGAAGTGGAGAAGTAATCTGGTTTTGTTTTATTGCAAGACACAACCAAAAAGTACTACTAGACTACCAGGTAGACCTACTAGACTACTAGACCCTTGCTACTACTGTAGCTACTAGAGTACTAGAGACTAGCTAGAGTAGTACCGTAGTAATAATTACTAATAATGCAAACTTGTCAGACTTTTCTTATTCGTCACACACGAATGACGCATTCGCATTCAAATGAATTTGTTGAAGGTTAGTGTTATCAACTACTAGCTACGGTAGTACTAGTAGCTACTCTAGCTGTAGTACCTTGACTGACGATGTTGTGTGCTCATTAGCAAAAGCTTGTGGTGATGATGAGAAGTTCTTTTACCAACCGGCTTGGTTGTTTTGGTGGATTGCAGGCACAAGTGATTTCAGGACAGTAGGACACTCATATCAATTCATTTCCGCCACTTCCCGTGCAGTGGGAACTCATATAGTATGGATGACTGTAAAGTAAGAGCATGGCAAATGTGGAACTTCCTACTGTTCGGGCATCCTACTCAAACACAAGCAGTGTTACCAGCATCATTGGATGAAGCTGTTACTGATGTCAAGGTTCCTTACTTGGGACGGCTGGTGCCCTTCTTCGCAGCTCTTCTCTTCTTTGCCACAGGCGTTGGCTGATCACTAGAAACGAAGTTTCCTTTGAATTTGGTATCCCTGTAGTCAATGAACAACTATCATGGCATACACAAAGAAGATGAAAAATGAGGGGGGCTTCGCACGATGATAATGGCACCGCATGTCGTACAAAATTTGTCATTTACCTCTGCCTGGGCTGGAATATTCCAGTTTGCAAAATATCCAATCCGAATATCTCCATTGACAAACATTTTTCGAGCTTCAACATTTGGTTCTGAGCTGTGGTTGGCAAATCTTACTTTATTTGCCTTATTCATCCCATCAACAACAAATTCATCGCTCTGCTCGAACAAATAAGTGCATCCATTCTTGTCGTACAGATTTCCCCTTCGATCGGCTTCATGCTCAGTAATCAATTCACCCATATATTCATGGATAAAATCTCCTTTTGTCAAAGGATGCATCGTAAAAAGGCCCCATCCAGCATTGGGAATCGTAGATATTCCCACCAACAGTCTCCTATGCCGCCTCATGCTCATATTGTCATTCGCGCACTTCTGTGATGACACTTCGTGGTACCCCGGTGGATCAGTACAAGCGCCACAGGTCTTACAGAGATCAGGGTCACACTCTCTGTTAGATTTACGACAAGGGCAACTGGCTGCTGTACAATCGGTTGTGCAGGCGCAGCCACGGAAAAAATTGCGGCTGCGTTCAGCGTGTCCACAGTTTTTATTACAAAATAGACTTCCCTGCACACAGGAGCAGACTTCCTCGGAACATGGATCATCGTGTGCGCAGGGCTCACACCATGTATGGTTCTTGGCATTGGCAATGTTGTCGACCCATTCTCTTTTATAATGCTTCATAGAGTGGTAAAGGTAGTTTTTCGATTTGCGCCCTTTTATCTTTGCAGCGTTGTTATCGACTGAAATCTCAGGCAGCTGCAATCCCTCGGCTGTAATGAAGTCCGTGACCAATGCAACGGGAACATCAAGAGCTGAGGCAATCTTGGTAGCACTTCCTTCAAACGCTCGAAACAGCTTCGAGCAAAGAGCCTTTTGCTCGTCTGAAAGTTCCTGCGGATAAATTTTTGGCGTTATCAGCTGCCCAGTGACGCTTGAAGTCACTAGTGGAGTCAATTCTGCATCTTTCCAATAGCTTCCATTCATTCGTCTGTGTGCCTTCTCATATTGCAGTTGAGAACTTGGTTTCTCTACCACCCCATGAATATCGCAGTTGTATATCAAGCAGCGATTGCAGAAGAGCTCTTTGAAGTTATTGTCAGCAAACTCAACATTCCTTGGAGGAAGACATGCTGTCAGAAAAAAACCGTACCTCTCTTCCAGCCAACAAAATTCACAACCGATCACTTTCCAAATTGTAAAGAGTAGAGTTTCTCGCACTACCTCCAAATTGGCTGTTTGAAACTTTCCCTCGCAGCTTGGCTGCCATAATTTGCGACATACGGCATCCAACAAGGAATCAATCTTTTCATTCATTTCTTCTTCTTCGTAACTTGCTCCACGACGCAGTCGTTTCTCCCGATTCTTTGTCGAATAAATTTTTCTAAGATCGACTTCGTTTTCATCTGCGGTTTCAATATTAGAAAAGTATGGCACAAACTCCAATTCTGCCTGATCCTCGGCTGCTCGCCACCTACGGATGGTCACTGGGGCATTGTGCCTTGGTTGCTGCTTCTCCGTTCCTTCCAAGCAAATTGCTGGAAGAGCAGCCTTTTGTTTTTGTTTCGAAGAAAAAGAAAAATACACAAAGGTGGTTCCTCGTGGGTGCATGTGCACTGGCTCAGCATCTACTTTGGTGGTGACGATGCGATTATGGAAGATACGCTCCTTGGATAGAACTGAGGGTTTATGCCAAGTTTGATTGAAAACACCTTTCCGTTTTTCTTGGAAAAGACGATTCGCATTCTCCTGCCTTTTTTCATTGCTGTCCCTTTGAATTGTATCCCAAAGAGTTGATATCATCGTACTGTAATGTTCGAGTGTCAAATTCGCTTGATCATTTGCGGAAGTCTGGCTGTCTTCCATTATTGTACCAACATGGAGTTTTAACAAGGCGTCATGTGCAGCGTGTAAAGATGCCGGTGAAGGATAGTGTGGAGAAAATTTGTCCTCGACGGGACGCGGCTTTCGAGCGGCAGTGGAAACTGCTGTTGGCTTTTGAGTAGCATTGGAAACTGCTAGCGATGACCTCGCAGCTAAAACAGGCATTTCCTGATACGTTGTCTGACCAGCTGGTTGGACTGCGATTTTAGCGGGTGCTTGGAAGGCAGCAGCAGGTGCCGCTGCTGCTGCTGCTAATGGGACATCCTGGGCACGCGACGCCGATACCGCTTGGAGTGGGTTAGCAAGAGCCGGTTTTATCATGACGAGTTCGAGATCACTACTGCTACTACTATCGTCATCGATGCAAATAACCGGTGGATTCGTCACTGCTGCTGCTGCAGCCGCCGCCGCTACTGTCGCCCTTGCCATGTTGTTTCCAGCATTTTCTTGTTGTTGCTGGTGTTGTGTAAGATCTCGATCCTCTTCCTTTGTTGCACTCTCTAGTTTTGCCGTTACCGCTCCATCGATATGTTGGGGCGGTAGAGATTGAAAGTGTTGTGTCTTACGACGACTGGGAGGGTTTTGTCGTCGATTCGGGCTATAGACGACACCAGCAGCAGTAGCAGGTCGCTTCTTGTTGTTGTTGAAATCGCCGCGCTTGATGGAATATAATTTGGCTTTCAACCGATCTTTATGAAAGAATGGATGATAATAAGCCGTGTGTGTTCCAGGACAGCTACAATTCAAAAATCGACAAAAAAAATCAAAAAATAGTGAGAGTCGAAGAAAATGAGAAATAAAAGCAACCTGTATAGAATCTGCATCAAGCAAACAAAACACTAATTTACATGCTCGTACAGATCAGACTAACGTACCTTCTAGATGGCATCGCCTCCCAACCATATTTGATCAATCGACGATGAAAGGTATCCATATCATCTGCAATAAAATAGAACGTTCCCCCCAAAAAACGACAACGTTTGGGTTTTAGACTTGTTTCTGCATCGCGCAGACCATATATAATGCATATACTACAATGTACGTAACTATTACTCCTCGGGTAGTACTTACGTTTCAAATACTTTTTTACAGTGCTTGTTAATACGGCAGCGGATGAATCATCATTACTGTTACCATAATTCGTCCGAATCGAAAAGGCTTGACCACTTTGTTCCTTCCCTCCACTATAATTGTCATCGTTGTCGTTGTCATTATCATTGTCGGTGTCAGTATCAGTGTCGGTTTTGATGCTCTCTTGTGCTTGTACTTGTTGTTGTTGTTCCCATTGAAAGTGATCGTTGTTGGGATTTGCTGCTTCCCGAGATACCATTTCGAAGACCATTTCAGGAAAAGTTTTGCTGGCCGACTGTTCATTGTCGACAATAATAGCAATATCGTCGTCAGCGTCATCGTCGTCATTTTTGACGTCAGCGGCGGCGGCGGCGACGGCCGAGGCGGAGGCGGCATTGTAATTCAGTCGATGGTGATCATTGCTGTTGTTGTTGTTGTTGCTCATTGTATATAAAAAAATAGTACGTTCAACGTGCAGTATCCTCTATCCTCTTGCTTTCAAGTTTCAAGTCAGCCCCTCTTTCCCGAAGGTAAAAATCAGTGTCGTATTCGTATTACAGAAGGGATCGGTCTGATAATGATAGTCTAGTATTATAACTTGGCCGTGTTGCTATAAGAAGAAAACGAAGTGCTCCAGAGTAGAAGAATGCGATGCATATTACAGCGTTACGTTACATTACTACTTACTACTACTAGCTAGTCTACTAGTAGGTCTACTACGTAATACTTGAATTCTAGTAGACCCCACTATCACCTGGTACTGTATTCTTACTACTCCAGTCTAGTTTTTCTAATCATTGGATTTGGCTCTCTCGCCGTGAACTTCTACGTACTAGTAGTAGAGTAATCGTGTCTGTTCCATAATACTCCGTAATACTAATCAAAAATATATCCAAGAAAACAACGGCAACATGGCTCCGATCCTGAACATTGAGGGTTAGCGTTACCAAAATGCTCCCACCCGGGCATATTCAGCTGCTTTTAGAAAGTTCGTTGGGAAAAACATTGAAAAAAAAAACACCAACGACAACAACAAGAGTACGAGAAAAAATGCAGTTTCGGTAATAATCAGAATCTCGTCATTCAAGAGCACTTGCCAAGCGACACACTCAAAAACTCTCTCTCTCTCTCTCGCAATATTTTTGGTACTACTGTGTATCAATTCAACTAAAGAACAACAACAATATCATAACATGACTGCTCAAAGTGCTGATGCGGCCGTCGGAATGATGGACGCTGTGAGTACTTGTACAAAGTACAAATAATGACAAATGACTGATTGTCGTGTTTGATGTCTTTCTTTCTTTCCCTTTCTTTCTTTCTTGCTTTAAGGAATCCTCCAAAGACATGATAAGTAGTAATTCTTTTCTAACTTTCATGTATCATTTCTTTCTCCCGCTCTCTTATTTCATTGCCTATTCTTTTTGCAGGCCTACTTCACGGGCAGACGAGAACTGTTGGAGTTCTTTAACAACCTATTGGGTCTCAATCTAACCAAGATTGAACAGACGGCTTCAGGAGCTGTAGCCTGTCAAGTCACTGATTGTACGATATTGTTTTTTACTATTATATTGTTGTTGTTGTCAATGTCGTCATTGGTGCTCTTGTTAGTGCACCTCCTCTTCTACACTGTTGCGTTCACTCTACAACAACACAACAACAACCTTTCTCTTACCTCATTTTCCTTTTTCCTCTCGTCCGGTCGTTCGCTCGCTCAGACATTTTCCCCGGTTCCATTCCCATGCAACGTGTCAATTGGGAAGCCAAGAGTGATTATGAATACATTCAAAATTACAAGCTGCTTCAGATTGCCTTTACCAAGAATCATGTCAAACGTCACGTAGATGTCGAGAAATTGATTCGAGCCAAGTATCAAGACAACTTGGAATTTTGTCAGTGGCTCAAGGCCTTTTTCGACCAATCGGGAATCCATCGTCCCGACTACGATGCAGTTGCCGTGCGCGCCAAAGGCAAGGGTGGAAAAAAGGCTGGCGCCTTTTTTGGCAAGTCTGCTGCCAATTACAATTCCAAGCCACTTCCCTCTACCAGTAATAATAGTCGTTCAACCACCGCTTCTAATGCTACTACTACCACCACGAAACCAAGAACGACAACCAGTCGACCTCTGCGTGAACGACCCAATAGCGGAGGTGCCAACAAACCTACCACGAACAATAAAAAGTCTGTCGATACCGAAGCTCTCGAAAAGAAGAATGCCGAACTCCAACAACATAATGCCGAAACGGAACAAAAGGTTGTCGAATTGGAACAAAGCGTGGTCGACATTGAACGTGAACGAGATTTCTATTTCCAAAAATTGCGAGATATTGAAGTCATGTTGCAGGTGTACCAGGAAAAAGCTGACGACGATGACGAGAAGGATTCCAATGTCTTGATTGATAAAGTCTTCAAGGTACTCTATGCGGCCGCCGAAGATGCTTTGGTCGTCAACGATGATGGAGAAATTTTGAATGCAGCCGAAGAAGAGTTTGAAGACGCCTTGTTTGAAGAGCAGGCGGTGGGGCACGAGTAAAGAAGGAAGAATTGATTTACGTTGCAACAATGCATACAGTATTGTAAATGTGGAAAATGGCAGCACGCCTTGGTTTGTTTTATCAGCGAATAAGAAAACTTTTGTTTGTGCTTTCATTTCTTTGACTGCAGTTTGTTTTGAAATAGTGTAGCTAGCTTCTACTCGAGTACTACTCTAGGATGAGGCCTAGCTTTCGCTGCGTTTGTGGAATGGTGATGATAATAATATTATTATAATGCTAAACCTAAACCCTGATGGTTGATCTTCAAAGTCTAAAAAATCGCAGGACACAAAAAAAATAAAAAATTTCATCTTCCTCCGAGAAGAACAGGACAATAATAATAAATATCCAATCATGTCAAGAACACACTCCTCTCACACTAAAAACAATGACGATCCCTGACAATGCTATTATCAAGACCCAGATTGTTCTCCCCGGAAGCACCACAAACGTAAACACCTCGTCTCCAACAACAGTAACAACAAGAACAACGAACAAGACGGCGTCGTTACCAACAACAAGAAGCTTCATCCGTTCGGATCTCGAAGAAAAAGTTCACGATCAAGTGACCTTCTTGCGTCAACTCCATTCTCTTGGAGTGACACTCGAAAAAACCTCACAAGAATCCATGCGTCGCTATTTGACACTTTGGTTGCCTCTTTTGGCGCGAATGTCGTCCACGGATCACGCGGTTTGTCTTCAACCCGCCGACGTTGCTTGGATTTGGCATTGCCACCGCTTGAAGACAAAGTTTTACGAAGATTACATTCACAAGACGTTCGGTGCCGATGCCATGGTAAATACACAGATCAACGGCTCTCTGGCGGCGTTTCAATTTCTCTCCGAGAAAAGTGCTTCCCAGGAGACCTTTCATACAATGCATCTTTGGGAACTTCATTGTCCTGGTGAGGCCTTCTTTTGTGCCAAGAAGACCGACTGTGCCACTGGCAAGACCCATTGCGACAATACTTTACAGTGCACTGTTGTTGGATTCGATATAGTGGCTATGACCAAACGCCAAGCTACTTTTCTTTGGAGGATTTCGGGCAGCGAGTTTCACGTTTCCAACTCCATGGCACTCGATCCTATCTTGCTCCGAGAGTCTGTGGTGAACTATCCAAAGTTCCTCCAACTTGTACACACGACCGATTTTGATTGGTTGTTGGTTTCAACGTACGCGATCGACTTGGTTTGGCGAACCCATATCCTCGCGTCGGTCCAGCGCTACAAGGAAGACTGCGTGGCGTTCTTGGGAAGGCCTTTCCATCGCAACAAGCACGATGGCGAAGTTTCACCCAATGACTTGGAACGTCCGTTTTCTAAGACCTGCCAGCTCTGGTTGATAGCATACGGAACCGACTTGAATGGACGGGGAGGTTTGGATCGTGAATCGCCGCCCAATGAATTCTTTTCCGCGACGTGGGAAGGCATTGGTGCCAAGCCTACCAAGCAAGTGGAAACATCGTCTGCAGCTGTCGCAATTGATATTCAAGAGGATAATCAAAGGGTTCCCACAACGCGTTTGACAGCTACAAAAGCAAAGTCGTTCCTGCTCCTTGTGGGCGTGTTTGCCCTGCCCGCGTACATTGTTTTTGGGTTTGATACTATTAGCAAAATCGTGGTCGCCGCTTTATACTTCCTAATGCTCAATTTCCTACATAATTTGGAGCACCATGAACGTGAATATCCGGATGAAGCCTATGCTGGTTTCAATTGGTGGAGTGTCCAACCCAAATGAGAGTTGTGGTTGCGCGGAGGATGTACTTTTAGAGGTTTCGTGGAGGGAAAGGTCGCGGGGAGGGGGTTAGAGGGGAATCACTGTAAAGCTTCGCTGCGTATCATTTGAGTAGCAAAAAGTCTTCATGTCATGTAGAACATCCCCTAACTTACCTGGCTTTGGCGTACAAGAATGCGCTCTTAATGCAGCTATTCTAGGTAGGTAGCCTCCTTGAAGAACAAATGCGCGCCTTAATACGATACATACGTCTGGCCTTCAACGGAGTACCTCTCATAACCAACAACATAGTATTTTTTTTCTTCCATCTGAACTGATTCTTCGTTCCTTCATCATAAATTCATCAATCATCAACCCACCTACTTCGCCACTTTTTAATTGAAGTTGCAAACCATGTCCAGCCTATTCGGAAAGTCGAAGCGAAAACGCGCCAGGGTAATCGAAGACTCCCAGCAGGATGTATCTCTCGAAGAACAGATGCTCGAGGAGACCGAGAAAGCCTCTCCAGAAGACAACGATACCTCTCCTCTTCCGGCAACGGTGGCGAAATTCCAGCGATCCAATTTCGATTCCTTGACTCAATTTGAAGACCTCGGATTGGCAGAACCACTTTTGCGGAAATGCAAGAGCCTGGGATTCAAGAAACCTACCCCTGTTCAACGCACGGTCATTCCCTTCTTGATGGCTCACCAACGAGCGCACGTCCTGGCCTTGGCCAAGACTGGGTCAGGCAAGACGGCGGCCTTTGTTCTGCCCATTCTGCATCATCTGTCGCTGGATCCCTACGGAATCTATGCTGTGGTCTTGACACCGACACGAGAATTGGCCAAACAAATAAATCAGCAGGTACTGGCACTGGGAAGTGCCTACAATATTCAATCCGCTTTGGTAGTCGGAGGTCTCGACAGTGTTCAACAATCGACAGCTCTCGATAAGCGACCCCACTTTTGCATTGCCACCCCGGGAAGACTCGCGGAACTTTTGCGCGGTCCCTGTCCGCCTCGTCTGTCACATTTGCGATATTTAGTACTCGATGAGGCCGATCGTCTCTTGGCGAGCAACAGTGGATTTGAACGAGACGTGGCCGAATTGCTGTTGCACTGCAATAACAAAACCTCGAGCGGGGTTTCCAAATGCCAAACTCTCCTATTCAGTGCTACGATGACCCGGAGTCTGGAAAGTGTTGAAGAATTGGCTGGTGGAGGAAAAGGACGATTGCCGCTGAAAAAGTTTTTGATTCGGGATGACGATGCTACCCGCAAAAAAGGAACAGCGAAGAAGGCCAAGATTCAGGAAGAAAAAGAAACAGACGAAGAAAATAAGCAAAGACTTGACCATGATATTGAGGCTGACAGTGAAGATGACGAAGAGATGGACATTGCAGAGGCATTGACACCGAAAATTCCAGATGGACTGACTCAAGAATACATTTTCATGCCTTCCCGAGTTCGAGATGCCTATCTCCTGACAGCTATTCGCAAGCTTATGATCAATGGTGGGAGATCCGAAGGAGAAAAGTCACTCAATCGTCACCGAGGAGAACGCAAAGGAGGATACAATAGTAAGAAACCAGAAAAAAGTCGTACCGATTTTGAGGACGAGAGTCTGCAGAAAGCTCGACTGGCGATTGTTTTCGTGTCCACATGTGAACGAGCAGCGATGGTATCTTGCATACTGGAAGAAGTCGGAGTGGCCAATGTTGCATTACATTCTTTGCTCTCACAGAACCGGCGCTTAGCGGCCCTGGGAAAGTTCAAGTCGGAACAAGTTCGGGTTTTGGTTGCGACCGATGTAGCCAGTCGTGGACTCGATATTCCCACTGTTGACTTGGTATTGAACTCCGAGCTTCCGCGTCACACAGTCAATTATATTCATCGCGTAGGGCGAACAGCTCGAGCTGGTCGTCGTGGTCGCGCCATTAGCTTAGTAGGTGAGAACGATGTTGCTTTGGTGCATGCTGCAGAACGATTGAGTGGGCGTCCTCTGGAGAAGTGCACCGTGGTATCGGATGATGAAGCTGTTAAAATGTTGGGACCAGTGACCAAAGCGGCTCGACTGGCTAAGATGAAACTGGCAGAAATTGGTTTTGACGACTTGGTGAAGAAATTTAAGGAACGTAAAATACGAGATCGCAAGGAAAGGGCAAGAATCGACAAAGCGCTTCGAAAGCAGACTGCCGCCGCGGTAAAGGCCGACAAAAACTAATAAATCCGCTTTCTATACACTTGCTCGTACTATTTTCTTGCCTGTTCTCTTTTATCGACTAACTTTTGATCCTTTGTTTTAGAATCAAAGCAAGAAATGGTTGGCTATTCTTTAAAAAAAATATTCCATCTATATTGTAAGTCTATTGTTCTGCATGTAGCACTTAATTTACGATAGCATTGTCTCATCGTTCGACGACCATTGCATCCTTTCCTGAGCTTTGTTCGTCCATGATTCTAGATTTCATAACTTGAAAGGCTTCTGCGGCGGACTTGATGGTATCGTCCGTCTTGCAAAAGGCAATGCGTACGAAACTGTCCGACGCACCATTTTCTGCGGACTCCTGCGAGAAGAAAGGACTCGCTGGTATACACAAGACGCCCTTTTCTTCCGCCATCCACTGACATAACGCCCAATCTTTTCGTGCCACGCCACCAGGCGCAGCCGCATTCGCAGCATTAATACGCTCTTTGGGAATAGCATCCGCAATGTCCTTTCCAATTCTTGCAAAAATGAAGAATCCACCGCCCGGAGTTTTCTTGAAATCGGGTACCGCAAATCCAGCCTCGGTCAGAGCGTTGGCCAATAAATCTCGTTTCCGCGTGTAACGGTCCATCAAAAAGTCGTAGTAGGAATCGTGTCCTTTGTAGGGAAGATCTGCTTTTGGCAACGCTCGTGCCAGTGCTTCTTGCGTTACGGTGGAAGGACAAAATTGAATGTACGGGAGTATTTGATGAATCCGTGATATCAGTCGCCTGGGACCGATGCACCAACCTACTTGCCATCCCGTGGCTGAAAATGTCTTGCCTGCCGACGACACAGTAATGGTCCGATCCCACATTCCGTGAAGAGAGGCAAAATGAACGTGTCCTCTACATAATGGTGACTCACCGTTGGCGACCTCTTTGGGTGGCGAATGCACGATGTACTTGTAAACTTCGTCCGAAATGACAACGCAATCCGGACCCGTAAATTCCAGCGCTTCGGCAATGTATTCCATTTCTTCTCGTCGAAAGATCTTTCCGGTAGGATTGTGTGGTGAATTGAGCACAATGGCTTTGGTATTGGTATTGACATATTTCTTGATCACATCCGGTTCTAAAACCCACTCTCCACCTGTTATGATATCATCACCATTATCCTCGTCGTATGGCTTGAATGTTAATGGAACGTAGACGGGCTTTCCTCCTGCAAGCTTGACTTGGTTAACGTAAAGATCAAAGAATGGTTCAAACAAAATAACTTCGTCGCCTGTAAAAAAATTCAAAGATACAACCAATTGAGAATACGTAAAAGCAACCGTATAAGACAGGATCACAAAAATACATCCATTCGCCACCACAATGTTTGGTAACTGGTAACAATACCACCAAATACTACTATTACTACTAACCTGGTTTGATCAGTGTTTGCAAGCACAAATACAAGGCTTGACTCGCTCCAACCGTCACGGCAACCTCCGTCATGGGTTCAATGTCTCGGCTCATGTGAATAGAATATCGTTGAGCTAGCTGATGGACCAACTTGGGATGACCAGCCGGTCGTGTATATTGGTGAGGTGAATTGGCCGTGTCTTGGGCGGCTTCCACGAGCGCTTCCACTGCAAATTCTGGTGGCAACCAATCGGGAAATCCTTGACCCAAATTGACAACCTCGTTTTCTTGACCCAATCGTCCAAATTCGGTCCACACTGTTGGTGCCGAATTGAGGCCCAACCGCATCGTAGCTTCACCGGCACTTTCCGTGGCAAACGAAGAAGAAGACGGCGATGATGACGACGACGATGATGATGACGGTGTTGATGACGAAACATCGTTGTCGGCGACACCATCCCACTGCGGTCTTCCCGATTCTTGTAAGGATACTCTAGCGAAATGCTGTTGTTGTGTGGATGACAGTGATTGAGGAATAAAGGCAGAGACAGTTGCGGGAGATGCAACGAACAATATCGCCAAGGCCAAACAATTCTTTGCTATCTTCATCATGGTCCGTCGAATCCAATCAATGTATGATATAATAATGTAAGATATACAACTACTAGTAGTAGGTAGGTAGGTACTGCAGGATTTTTATGTCGTCAAAATATAGACAGTTCAATAGCGAGGTAGTTCTGTGATTTGTGATAATGTTGTGAGATCAGCTGTTGTACCTGGTAGCCAAACCGAGTCAGGAAAGAATACGAAATAGGAAATAATGAGTAAATGAATGAGTTTGATGACGGCAACCAAAGTTTCTTTCCTTCACACTGCTTCTACTCTCAAATCAGCATCTGATACAGATTATGGTAACTGAGAAGGAAGAAGAAGGAAATAAGCACAGGCAGTATCTAGCATCTGACTGTGTCGTTTCTATGACGAGTACCATAATACGTGGCCGATCATGTGTGTTGTTTTTTGTTCAGTTTTGAGAAAATTAATTTTAACGCCAACCCTATTTTTATCAGAAAATAAAAGCACACTTGTCCAGAGTAACCTTGCACGCTTATACGGTTTTCAGTCATTCCGGGTGGAATATCTTGTCTCTAAATAATTCACGCTAAAGGAAACCGGTATGGAATTTTCGTACATTTTTAGGGTCGTGTAGAGCGCGCGGACCCCACGAAGCACTATGATGTGTATCACCAAAACTTTTCGATACGAGTCAAAGCATCCTACGAGTGGTAGTCGCAAAGCAAGCAAAACACCATAATATTATTATTACCAGTAGGAGGATGGTAGTAGACTACTACTGATTCTTGTTACAGTCCACTCAGATTAATTAATTATTATCACTTACAAAACTTACAAGGAAGTAACAAACTATTATTATTTAATTTTTAAACGACCATGAATTTCCTATTGCAAGTGCTACTGTTGTTCGCAGCCACTGCGATTGTTCACACGGAGGCTGAAAGTGAGGATCAGAAGGGTTGGTCCAGCAACGAAAAGAAATCGACCTTTGTGGAATGGCCGGAAGATCGCCAGTCGGTGGTAAAGCAAGAGTTGGCTACGCTTCAGAACCACTCACAGAATCCCGTGGTGCGGATCTTTACATCCTTTCCCGAATCGGATCAGAAAGTTTGGCCCTTGTTCAAGGGAATGGCTACACGACTGAATCCTGTTTTGAATCCACACTCCACGTTTTATTTGGTCGATGGAGTAACATACGGATGCCGCACGGCCAAGAATGACACCCATCCAGAAACCTACGTGGATACAGAACACTGTCACAATCACTGCATCCGCAAGGGACGGTACTGTGCTCCCCAGCGACCCGATGAATTGCCTGGTGGGAAACACGGTAGGGATATCGTCCAAGAAGTTTACCGTCGAATTTGTTTTATCCATCATTACCACACAAGGGGATCACCCGTTAGTTATTACGATTACTTGGAAAACTTTGAAAGTAAAGATTGCTTTTCTCATGCCAATTTTACACAGTGTTCCTTCAACACCATGGACGAAGTGGGCGCTCCTCCGTTTAATCTTGACAAGTGTCTGGAAGCGGATAAATTGGACAACGATGTCGCAACGGAAACTCTGGACAAGAACTTAAATTTGCTAGGAGAGCGAACATTCCGAGAGATGCCACAAGTCGAAATCAATGGCGTTCCTATTTTAACAGACAGCTCCGATGGTGGACGCAAGGATTTTGATGCTGGCACCATCTTTTCCAAGTACTGTGATGCCTTTCCCACGGACTCATCAGATCATTCTCTCAAGCCCTTGGCGTGCCGTGTGTGTGAACCCTGCAACGATGTTCGCACATGTCTTTGGAAACTGACGTGTGATGGAACTCCCTTGGTTGCATCGGAATCGGATTCCGACAGTACTACTACTACTACTACTAGTAGTAGTAGCAGCGGTGGCAGCAGCAGCAGCAGTGGCAGCGGCGCTAGTAGTAGCACAATCACAACCATCTGGCATGGAACGCACAACGATCCTGAGCGAGTCACAGAAGCTCCCCATAAAGAGATTGCTACCACCCACACGGATCCGGATCGACCTACGGAGGGCCCTCACAAAATTATAGACGATGTCAGCACCTCTTCCAGCAACAGCAACAGCAACAGCAACAGCAACAGCATTACTAGCGAAGAGAGCGGCGAGGATGATTCGAACGGCAGCATGACTTTATTTTGGGTCCTATTGGTTTTGTTGGGAATTAGCTGTCCCGCGGCTTTTTACTTTTACCGCGATTTTCAAAACAAGAAACTCCGTTCCGAAGAAGCAGACAAGACTCTGGCCATTTCACGCGCCGGGTCCTACAGTGACGACGCCAACGAAGATGCTACCGATTCCACCACTGATAAAAGTGTCATTTACCGTGGTGAAAGTGTCCGCAAAAGTAAAAGGGATGTCAACGAGGTGGATCTGGTCGATCTTGTTCTGGATGGAGGGAACCCCGAAGACATGATGGGCGAAGAGTCGGAATGGGCTGAGAATAAGCGACCAACGGCGAATGCTCAGATTGTCTGAGACATTTTGAGTTTGCTGTTTATGATGTGTATTCTAATACAATAGTTTTCATCAAGATGCTTACCTTTGCATAGTAGATAAGTTGTTAGGTGGACCTCTTTTCGACGCTAGCTAGTAGTACTGGTAAGTTTCATAGGAGGTACTCCGTACTAGCTAGAGTATAAGCGATACTAAGATTAAGATTAACATTAACCCTGCTGAGCACTTTCATATTCATTGCCAGAACAGATTCTTTTTTTTTTGTGGATCATAACAGCAACAGCAACTAATACCTAATACTGTAACTTCTTGTCTACCTGTTTGCATAGAGCATAAATACTAATATCGATTCATATACTTCTTATCCAATTAAATTAACCTTTATGCTACTTTTTGCTTGCCTACGAGCTTTCGAGTAGAACCACAATGACAATCCCTTTTGTCCGCACTCCAGAGTCTTGCTTCGTCAAAATCCCGGACTTCCCATTTTCACCTAGGTATCTTGAAAATGCTGTGGAAGGTCTTCGGATGGCCTACTACGATATTCCGGCAAAGGATGCCAGCAGCAACGAGGTATTCCTGTGCTTACATGGTGATCCAACGTGGTCTTACCTATATCGACACATGATTCCTGTTTTGGTCACTACAGGTCGCGTTGTCTGCGTCGATCTTATTGGATTCGGACGTTCCGACAAGCCAACCTTGCCTGAGGACTATAGTTTCTCCATGCATCGCACGGCCTTGTTGTCCCTCGTCAAACATCTTGCACTTGAGAATATTACACTTGTGGTACAGGACTGGGGCGGGATTCTTGGTCTCACATTGCCTCTGGAACGGCCCTCACGATACAATCGCCTCTTGGTGATGAATACAATGTTGCCCATTGAACCCGAGTCTTCAGAATTGGCTCGTGATTTGATCTCCAAAGATCCTCAATCCGGCTTTGCGGCGTGGCATAAATATTCTCAAGCAAGCGACGACTGGAACGTGGGAGAACTAGTGAACCTGACTTGTCGCAAACAATTGCCGCAAGAGATAGTCGCTGCTTACAATGCCCCATTCCCTTCTCCGGCATACAAAGTAGCTGCCAACATCTTTCCTACTTTAGTTCCAATCTCCAGCAAGCAAGATGGATATGCCATCGGACGAGAGGCACTGAATTTTTGGAAATATCAGTGGAATGGGTCGACCTTCGCTGCCGTGGGAGGAAGAGACCGGGTGATACCGCCGAAACTTATGCACAGCCTTATTTCAAATATTCGAGGTTGTCCAGCTCCCTTGATCTTGCCAGATACAGGCCATTTTGTACAGGAGCAATCAGGTAAACAAGTAGCAACGGCAGCTTTGGAGTACTTTGCTCGAGCCGCCAGGAAGCTATCAAAACTTTAATAATCGGCCATGTCAGTTGGCAGACCCATATCAGTCCTCTTGTGCTCCAACCCGGCTCAACCTATTCCCGTTGTGCCGATCCAGAATAAACAACAGCATTCCAGCTATGCTACCGAAAGCCGCACAACCGACGAACAAAAGCTCCACGTTTGGAATGTATCTTTGTTCTGAGTGCTTGTAAATGGTGGCAACCAATAGCGGGACCAAAGCCAGGCTGGTATTTTGCATGGCCAGAATAATTCCATAGGCTGTCCCTGTCATTTTCCTTTCCACGACCATCCCCACACTGGGCCAAATAACCGCTGAGAAGAGTGCATAGGCGACTCCTTGGCCTAACAGGGGCAACCAAAGTAGAATAACATTACTAGGTACCAATGCAAGAACTAGATGCACCGCCATGAGTGTCAGAGACGTGCCACAAGCTAACGCTGCACGACGACCGACTCGGTCCACCAGTGTGCCGATGGGGGGTGATAAAATGGCAGAAGTAGCATACGGAATCGACATAAATCTGCCAGCCATTTCTGTTGCTCTGCGAAGTGCGCTACAGTAGTCTTGTGTACAATCGTCAGCCCAAAATGACTTTTCACAAGTCACACGTGTATCGAACTGAGGTTTATACTTTTGAGAAGATACATTGACCAAGGGCAACGTAGGTAGGATGGGAGAATAGGCTTCTCCAGGACAAGACTTTCCCATGATGTCAACAGCAGGATTTGCTGTATTGTTGACCAAGCTACCAGCCGTGCACTGCTGTGGAAATTTCAAAATGCAATCCTCAGCGGGCTGACGAAAGAAATTCCGTTCCAACAAAATTCCCGATGCAACATTGTTGAACGGCTGGACACAGCCATAGACTACCATGCAGCAAATACAAAGCAACCAAAAGGTGGGTCCTAGTCGAGTAAAATCCTTGATGTCCACGACAGACCCTGATGCTTCCGTTGTGGTGTTGTCGTAGTGCGATTCCAAAGTGTTGACCTCTTCTACATGTCCGTTGTCTTCCCTGTCATTTGAATCCAACACTTCCTCCTCAATAAC